>Ga0233425_10001099_pt1 | contig 63596 bp, 60 predicted proteins | sample Watercolumn_Towu_2_FD_181712 | JGI IMG/M metagenome (GOLD analysis project Ga0233425, IMG submission 181712) | Freshwater microbial communities from Lake Towuti, South Sulawesi, Indonesia - Watercolumn_Towuti2014_140_MG | ecosystem: Environmental > Aquatic > Freshwater > Lake | place...
CCGCATAACTGGGAAGAGATAGAAAAAGATGACTATAAATACATATCAAGAAAATTAAAATATGCGGAAAATTTTTATAATATGTATCGAATAGACCATTTTGTGGGTCTGTTTAGAATCTGGACGATAAACAAAAATGACCCCGTTGAAAATAAAGGATTGAATGGAAAATTTGTTCCCGAAGACATTAATCAATGGGAATGGCACGGGAAAAAAATTCTGAATAAAATGCTTGAAAGCCCCGAAATGCTTCCTTGTGCCGAAGACCTTGGAACTGTTCCCGCCTGCTCATTTAATACAATTGATGAATACGGCATCCCCGGAATGAACGTACAGCGTTGGATGAAAAACTGGGATTGGAATTGTGAATTTGCCCAACCGGAATTTTACAGACCGAATGCTGTATCCACCGTATCCACACACGATTCCTCAACCCTTCCTGTCTGGCTCGAATATGAAGCAGGAGGAGTGGACGAAACTGCTTTTATGCAGTGCTTGCAGAAAGCCGGGTTTGATGAAAACAGAATAGAAAATATAAAGGAAAAATTGTTTGATTTGAGTAAACCGAACTATGGAAAACTTATATGGAAAGAAAATATTTATAACGAGGGTATTCTGTCGGAAATTCTTCAGTTGAATTTAGATGAACATTATGAAATAAGACTTTTGTACAGACATAGTTATCTTGAAAAAGAAAAATTTTTTAAAATGCTTGGAACAGACCCGGGAATCGATATTGTTTATAGATCACTCGAAAAATGCAGTTATGCAAAATCTGTCTTTTGTATTCAGCAGTTAATTGAATATCTTTTTCTTGACGAAAGGATATTGAAAAAATTTGCCGTTCCGCAATACCGAATAAACAAACCCGGGACAATAAGCCCGGATAACTGGAGCATTCTTCTTCCATTTAAACTTGAAGAATTATTTGAATTGAAAATAAATGACAGGATTAGAATTTTAAACGAAGAAACCAAAAGAATATAAGATGGACAGGAAACTAAAATATAACGAAAAACGTGTTTTAATCACTGGGGGAGCGGGTTTTCTGGGGTCACATCTGTGCGATAAATTTGCACACGAAGGATACCACGTGATTGCAATGGATAATCTTTCTACCGGCTCGCTTTCGAATATCGAGCATTTATTTCCCTATAAAAATTTTGAATTCTATTTTCACGATGTAACTAAATTTGTACACGTACCCGGAAAACTTGACTATATACTCCATTTTGCTTCACCCGCAAGCCCGGTGGATTACCTGAAAATGCCTATCGAAACACTGAAAGTCGGCTCACTCGGCACACATCATTTGCTTGGACTTGCAAAAGAAAAGGACGCAGTGTTTTTAATTGCATCTACTTCAGAGGTATACGGCGACCCGGATGTTCATCCGCAAGCAGAAAATTACTGTGGATATGTTGACCCGATTGGACCGCGGGGCGTATATGACGAAGCAAAAAGATTTATGGAAGCAATTACAATGGCATATCATAATTTTCATGGACTGAAAACAAGAATTGCAAGAATATTTAACACATTCGGAACAAGAATGAGGGCTGATGACGGAAGAGCACTGCCAACCTTTATGACACAGGCGATAAAGGGAGAAAACTTAACGGTTTTTGGTACGGGAAACCAGACACGTTCTTTCTGTTACGTTGATGATATGATAGAAGGAATATACCGTTTGCTTTTAAGTGATTATATCTACCCGGTCAATCTTGGAAACCCCGAAGAAATTACAGTAAACCAACTCGCTGAAGAAATTATTAAAATTACAGGAACAAAACAAAAAATTGTTTATTATCCGCTTCCTGTTGATGACCCAAAACAGCGGCAGCCCGATACAAAAAGGGCAAAAGAAATTCTTGGATGGGAACCCAAAGTTAAACGCTCTGAAGCTTTGAAAATTACATATAACTATTTTAAAAATCTACTGCAGTAAGAAGTCAATTATATCCCGCTGTACCGGTTTTTTTATGGAAAAAACAAGATAATTTTTTTAATGTAATAATTTGTTATTTTATATTCTGCCCGGGAATTAAAACGGGTATGTTATGTAACTTTTATTAACCCTTATGAAAAAATCTATATACCCCATTTTCATATTTGGCATTTTATTTTTTTTAGTACCGCTCATCTTTTCCCAGACAAACAAGTTATTAGTCAAAAACGAAGGTAAATTTTCGAAAAAGGAAAACAAAATTCTGCCGTATATCAGAATCAATTTCACACTTACTATGACAGATGGTGTAATTATTGACTGTTCGAAATTTTATCCCAATTCTTCTCCTCCTTCCGGAGGTTGGCCTGCCATAATATTTTGTCCGGGATTTGGATTAACAAAAGAGATTCTTGTAAGCGACGCTGTTGACCAGGTGCAGTTCGGATATTATTGTGTTGTCTACACAATGCGAGGGCAGGGGTTTTCTACAGGAAAGTCAAATTTAATCAGTACTACCGAGATGAATGATTTTAATGCGGTTGTTAATTATGTTAAAAGTGACCCTCTTGTTAAAGCAACAAGAGTAGGTGCTAACGGAGGCTCACAGGGCGGAATAATTCCAACTATGGCTGTGTGTTATGGAACAAGCCTCAGGATGATTGCCCCCGAAGTAATGTCCCCGGATTTTGCTTCAAGCTGGATTGAAAATAAATCAATAAAAATGACATTGTTGTGGACGTTAAGCTACGATACAAGTATTGCACGATATACCGACCAGGTGAGGGCATACAGGGCGTGGATTCTTGCAGATACTCCCGATAAATGGGACAGTCTTGCTTACTATCTTCCTATAAACAGGGATTTTTCCGGAAGACTTTCATATAACGTCGTTCCGTTTCATCTTGCAAATGTCTGGCAGGATAAATTTTTTAATACATACGGATGGCTTAAACAACTTTCAAGCATTAACTGTACGTACAAAATGTATCTTGGAACACTTGATGCGCACGGTGGTGAATATGATTCAACGGAAGATAATTTTTATAACTTTACCCTCGGGGAATTTTACGATTACTGGCTGCAGGACATTCCTAATCACATTATGGATTCATCGAAATATGTCTATGCCGCAAGCTGTTTTCCCCGCTCAAATAATAAATGGTGCTGGGGAAAGCATTTTTCAAATACATGGCCACCAAGTGGAGTTCAGGATATTAACTTCTATCTTGACCCTTATGGAAGAATGAGAACAGTTTATAATTACAGTCAACGGGACACCATCAGTTTTTTTAATAATATTAAAGATACAACCCTTACAATGACAGAAGCTGTTAACAGGGAATTCACGGGTTCTGTTTTTGATATTAAGTTCGGCAAGACACAACTGACTTTCGAAACTCCCCCTCTTATTCAGGATACAAAACTTGTCGGGACACCGTTTGTAAATTTATATTATAAATCTACTGCAAATAAAGCGCAATTTAATTTCCAGATATGGGATGTGCAGCAGGATAATCAGACCTATATTGTCACAAGAGCAAATTCAACCGAAAGAAATATTACACCTAACACAATAAGACAACATTACTTTTACGGGACTTCATCAGCGCACGTATTTAAAGCAGGACATAAGATACGCGTAATTCTTACAAATCTTGATAACATTGCAAATGACCCGTTTTTGAGAACTAATCCCTATGTGCTTCCTTCTTTGAAAAGAGCAAATAACCTGTTATATATGAGTCCGGCATATCTTACTTACGTACGTTTACCATTGATTGGTTACATACCGAACGGTATTACTCAGTTAAACGAGAATATACCTGAAAACTATGCTTTGCATCAAAATTTTCCAAATCCATTTAATCCCGTAACTAAAATTAAATTTGACATTCCAAATAACACTGTCATTGCGAGGAGTTCGCCTGGGCAAACGACGTGGCAATCTGTTAGTGTATCTCTAAAAGTTTTCGATATTCAGGGAAAAGAAATTATTACACTTGTAAACGACACACTGCAGCCTGGAAATTATGAAGTTACTTTCAACGGAAATAATTTACCATCCGGAACATATTTTTATCAACTAAGAGCAGGAGAATTTTCAGAGACGAAAAAAATGATTTTGACAAAATAATATTTTTTAAAAGAGACAGGAAAATTAAATTTCCGTCATTATAAAATTAAGTCTATGAAAAAAACAATAATACTTGTTTTTATTTTTTCCTTATTAATAGTGAGTAAAGCAGATTTACAGATTAATGGATATAAATTTCTTCCTTATTGTAATCTCTGGAAAATTGAAAGTTCAGGAAGTAATTTATTTAATTATCCCGGGTTATTCACGTGGACATTTATGCAGTCATCCACCACATCACAAATTACAGGAATAATGTTTCTGGATACACTTAAAGGATGGATAACTCACACAAGCAACGGAGCAGGAAGAACTACCGATGGGGGATTAACGTGGCTGCCGATTTCATTCAGTGATACAACTTTTACTACTCTATACAACGGAGTCTATTTTATTAATCCTAATACAGGCTGGTGTGTCGGTGGAGCATTACAGATAAGAAAAACAACAAACGGAGGAGCAAACTGGTTTAAGCAGACACCTCCTCCTGCCGCGGGCGTATTCAACAGTGTGAAATTTTTTGATGAGTTTACTGGAATCGCAATAGGAAGAAAAAACGTAAATTACAATTCATTCGTAGCAAAGACAACAAACTCGGGAAACAACTGGTTTGAAATTATTGCCTCGACCGCAACCGAAAATGAATTATCCGGGCAATATTGGTTTGATGCAAACACCGGCTGGATTTGCGGAAGGAGTATTTTGCTTAAAACAACAAACGGTGGATTAAACTATACTAACTATTATACAAACATCCCCCCGACTTCAAACGGGATTAACGCATTACTTTGTATTACCTTTGTGAATCAGCAGACAGGGTGGATTGGCGGAAGCAACCTTGACCATCAGAATTTATACAAAACAACAAACAGCGGACAGAATTGGTTTTTCCAGAACAATCCGGCAGCAGGAAACACTTATGCGCAGATTAATGATGTAGGTTTTTTAAGTGCTGATTCCGGATGGGCAATTCACGGAACACCATTTTCGGGCGCAATAATGTTCACATCAAATGGAGGTACAAACTGGATAACTGAAGAAGGAAGCAATAACTGGTTCGATTGTCTCAGCATTTATCAGCGAAAAAAAGCCTGGGTAGGTTCAAGCAGCGGTAAAGTCTGGTACACATACCTCACACCACCAACAGGAATAAGAACAATATCGAGCAACATTCCCCAAAAAGTTTCTTTATATCAGAATTACCCCAACCCGTTCAATCCAATTACAAAAATAAGATTCGACATCCCGAATAGAATTGTCATTGCGAGGAGCGAAGCGACGTGGCAATCTTTCACAGTCTCTCTCAAAATCTTCGACATCCTCGGAAAAGAAATCCAAACCCTCGTAAACGAAGAATTAAAACCCGGCACCTATGAAGTCGCATTTGACGGTTCAAATTTACCTTCTGGAATTTATTTTTATCAGTTACAGGCAGGTGATTTTATTGAAACGAAAAAACTTGTTTTATTTAAATAACTTTTATCAAAGTGTCAAAATTAATTATTTTATTTTTAATTATACATTGTACATTAGCAATTGAAGATTGTATATGTCAGTGGTCTGTCGTTTCCAATCAAGGCAATGAAGCGGTATCGTTTCCATCGGTCAATGCCGGGTATTCTACCGCTAACGGCATTACAAAAAAAACAACAAATGGGGGACTTAACTGGTCAAGCTTAACAGGCGGAAATCTCTCGGGAATTTTTTTTATTAATGATTTAACAGGCTGGGTCGTAGGTTATCCCGGATATATTGGCAGGACAATAAACGGCAGCTCTTTTACACAGCAAACAACGGGAATTCAGGATAGACTCAATGATGTATTCTTTCTAAACGAAAATACAGGATGGGTCGTGGGAGGGGATTTCTCCGTTGAAAGAATTTTCAAAACAACAAACGGCGGGATAAATTGGATTGTACAAACTAGCGGCACAGCAAATAAACTGTTTTCAGTATATTTCATAAACGAAAATACGGGATGGAGTGTCGGAGGACCAAGTTCGCCGAAAATAATTAAAACTACCAATGGAGGAGATGCTTGGTTTACGCAAACAACAACTGCCGCAACACCATTGTATTCAGTTATGTTTGCCGATGCTAATACAGGATGGGCTGTTGCGGGTTATCTCGGTGGGGAAACGATTATTAAAACAACAAACGGCGGTGCAAACTGGTTTAGTCAGTCAAGCGGAGATACAAGATATTTAAGAGATTGTTATGTTATAAGCGTAACCAAGGCATTTGCAGTAGGACAGGGAGGAAAAATCATTGCGACAACTAACGGAGGTAATAATTGGACAGTTATTGCAACAGGTTCAACAATTGAATTGTGGTCAGTTGATTTTGCAAATGATTCAGTCGGTTATGCAATCGGCAATAACGTAGTGCTAAAAACCACTAATGGCGGAGTTACTTTTGTTAATGAAAGTATAAACAGCACACCGGAAAAATTTTCTCTATACCAGAATTACCCAAACCCGTTTAACCCAAGGACAAAAATTAAATTTGATATACCAAACCTCCCCCTTCGAAGGGGGGTAGGGGGGATGATGGTGTCTCTTAAAATCTTCGACATTACCGGTCGAGAAATCCAAACCCTCGTAAATGAAGAACTAAAACCCGGCACTTATGAAGTCTCATTTGACGGCTCAAATTTACCTTCTGGAATTTATTTTTATCAGTTACGGTCAGGTGATTTTATCGAAACAAAAAAACTCGTTTTACTGAAATAAAACAATAATTTATTAGTTTTATATTTAAAATTAATCTGCAACTGCTTAAATTATAAAAATTACTAAACTATTTAATAAAAAACTCTATGTTCAGTTTTTTAATATTAAACGTCAGGTGTCCCCTCTGCGGAGAGTCTTTAATGGATGAAGAACAACTTGTTGATAATGGTCCGAGCATAAAAGCAAATATTAGGATAGAAGACAGATATGGAACAATTCATTTAAGTTCAATTTATTCAAGCTATAACTATATATGTAGTCTTGATATACGCCCGCACGAAGTGGCGGAATTTTCCTGCCCCCACTGTAATGGAATTATAAGAAGTATTTCGGAATGTAAAGTATGTAAATCTCCGGCGGTATCTTTCGTGCATAATTTTGGCGGAATTTTAAATATATGTTCAAGGGTAGGATGCAAAGGGCATACGATAGAATTCGATGACCTTGAAGACGCACTTAAAAAAATAGAAAAGGAATACTGGTATCTTGAAGGCAAGGAAAGAGCTGAACTGGAGGCAGTTCCGAAATCACTTGAATTAAACGAATCGGAAGAACATAAAGAAGTAATAAAAACAGGCTCATTTCTTTTTTCTTACTGTCCGGAATGTAAAAAGAGTTTAATTGAAGCAAATCAACTTAAACTGAAAATAGTAAATGACGACGAACAAAAAGGTTATGTGATGCTGAGTCCGTATCTGAATGTGTTTACTACAAAATGCACGATTGTGCTCACGGAAGGAAAACCGGTTAAAGAAATCAGATGCCCCCACTGTGATGTATCATTGATGCATAAGGATAAAAATTGTGAGGAATGTGGTTCTTCTGCGGCAAGAATTACAGTTAGCGCCAGGTCGAAATTTATTGATTTTTATATCTGTTCAAGAAAAGGCTGCAAATGGCACGGACTTAGTGCGGCGGATATGAACGACATTCGGCTCGAAGATAGTCTGTCGTACTGATTTAGTATGAATTAATAACTGACCCGGCCGGATAGTTGAATATACAGATAATGAGTAATTGACCTTTGTATTCAGATTGTTTATTTTTTGAATAGATTTTTATTAGTTATGAGATTTTAAGAGGCTTATAATTCAATAATATTTATCAAATACAGACTGTATTGAAAAATTGAGATAGGATGAAATTATTTTTTTATTCAATATTATTATTTGCTGTTTTGTCGTTTGTCTTTGTTTCCTGCAAAAATACCATTGTAGGCACAGGAGATATTACAGTACAGATAAGCGATTCTTTAATTATCCATGCTTATATAACAGATTATTACTGGAATACAAATTTCAAAAATGATGACGATTTTGCAGCAGTTGCGTGGATATCCGGACCAACAGGATATGTTGGAAGAACACTATTCAAATTTAATCTTTCCTCAATCCCCTCAAACGCAACAATAAAAAAAGCAATATTTCTATTAAACTACAATGTTGAACCCTTTCATTACAGCGGAGCCGGGCATCATCAGGATAGCGGCTCTAATGCAAGTTACTTTCAAAGGATAACACAGAACTGGTTAGACTCCGTCGTGACCTGGGGAAACCAGCCGACAGTAACAACCAACGGACAGATTATTTTAGATTCAAGCAATTCAAATTATCAAAACTATTCTGTCGACATGACAGCCGCAATAAATGATATGGTTAAAAATCCCGCTTCAAATTTCGGATTTTTATTCAAACTGAAATATGAATCACCAATTCGAGTCCTCGGATTCACATTCGGTAGTGGTAATCACAATCTGAAACCCGTTTTAAATATAACATTTTCTAATCAGAACAATTAAACGCGTTATTCTTATAAGTTTAAATTATAATAAGAAACTTCCGAAAAACAACAAAGCCACAATTTTCCATTCCAGTCCCAGCGGAGGCTGGGAACACTGGAATCCAGAAGATAAACACAGTTTTTTATTTGTCGTTTTTATAAAATCATCGTTATTCAGAAGTCTCTAATAATTTATTTTTCTCAAAGCGAAGAATTTCTCATTTCTCAAAAGGGGAATAAAAAAACCTATCTTTAAATTTTGCAGGAACTAATAATACAATAATTTGTTATCATATATTGATTGAGATTTTAAAACTATTTAAAATATATGAAAAAATTATATATTGTTTCATTTATAATACTTACCAGCACATCTCTCGTGTTTTTTTCCTGTAACGACAATGTAATTGGAACAAAAGACATGACGATTCAAATAAGCGGTTCGCTCATTTCACACGCATATATAACTGATTTTTACAGAAATACAAATTTCGTGAACGACAATGATTTTGCCGCAGTCGCCTGGATATCAGGGACAACCGGTTATATCGGGAGAACATTATTTAAATTTAATCTTTCATCAATTCCCTCAAATGCAACAATTAAAAAAGCAGAATTTAATTTAAGCTATAACGACACACCGTTTCATTACAGCGGCCCGGGACATCATCAGGATAGCGGCTCCAATGCAAGTTACTTTCAGAGGATAACACAATACTGGTTAGACTCTATCGTGACCTGGGGAAACCAGCCAACTGTGACTACGAACGGACAGATTATTTTAGATTCAAGTATTTCCAATTATCAAAACTATAAAGTTGATATGACGTCTGCAATTGACGATATGGTAAAAAATCCCGCTTCAAATTTCGGATTTTTATTCAGGCTGAAATATGAATCTCCGCTTCGTGTACTTGGATTTTCATTCGGGAAAAGTAATCAAAACATAAGACCTATTTTGAATGTAACATATTCCATTCCGAATTAATATCAATTTTATTGGCAAATTCCTGCCGGTATTTAATCATTAAAATTTTTAACTTTAACCGAAGGATTCTTCGGTTTTTTGTGTCTTATGTTATAAAAGACCCGATGTAGATTTATGCTTTGAAAATTATGAACATTTAAGAAAATATAAATTGGAACAAGCTTATTAATTTAAAGTTTAAAAAGTAACATAAGACGAAAGGAAAACGAAAATGAAAACTGTCTTAATTATATTCTGCTTTATTGCAGCCGTAATATTTACTATGCTCAGAGGCGGTTCAAACTCAGTCCCTACCGTTAAAAATTCAGGCATCACTCAATCTGAGGATTTATTTGATAATTCACTATTAACAGACGAAAATTCAAATGAATTAATATCGGATGATAATGGAGTAAATCTAAGTGCGGGATATTCAGGATTCGGACAGAAGAACCGGATTAATTATGTTCCGGGTTTCACGAACGACACCGAATACGTTGATGATGGAAATTATTATTATGACAAGGGCAATTCCGGAGATACAATCAGTTTGAAGACTCTCGAAAATACACTTTCCTCTGACGGAAAATTCGTTTCTATCAATGAAAATGAAATTGACCCCGAAAATATTTCGACAGATAATAACGGAACAATTGACGATGATATTTATACGACCGAAATCTGGATTCCAAACGAAGCGGCAGCAAATGAAGGATGGAATCCTTATATAAATGGGCACTGGATATGGACTGATTGGGGCTGGAGCTGGGTGTCTGATTACAACTGGGGATGGGCTACCTACCATTACGGAAGATGGTGGTATTCCCCTGTTTACGGATGGGTATGGTCTCCCGGACGATGCTGGGCTCCTTCCTGGGTTTTCTGGGGACATCATAGAAACTATGTTGGATGGTATCCGATATCGCCGAGATTTCACCACAGAAACTGGCATTTTTACACTGGTGGTCGTCACCACTTTAATCAAAATCACTGGGTTTTTGTTCAAAAGAAAGACTTTTTAAAGAAAATTCAGGTATCAACGGTTATGCCGTATAAAAAGAATGACGATATATTAAAAAATACCGTTAAAACAATCGGTCTTAAAGATGACGGAAAGAAAATATTCAATTCAGGTCCGGACATTAAATCAATTTCCAATGCAACAGGTAAAAAAATTAACCAGGTCTCTGTAACCAAAGTAACCGATAATCAGAAAAGAATAAATGACACCAAGAAAATTACCGTAACAAAAACAGACCCGAATCTGAAAAAAGTAAATGTAGTTAAAAACAATGATGCAAATATAAAAACAATCGAAACAACAAAACGAACAGATATTAAAAACAAAGGCTCGGATAATATAAAAGTTACGGATAAAAATACCGATAACAAAAAAGTAATTGTTAATAACAGGACAAACGAAAATAATACAAATACCAATGACACCAAAAAGAAAACAGAAGTTAAAATAGAAAAACGCAGTGACGCAAAAATTAATAACGAAACAAAAATTATTGATAACCAAAAGAAGCAGAACGAAACCAACACAAATGTTAATGTGAAAAAAGAAACAAAGACCGAAAATATTTACATGAAAGAAAACACACAGAACAACAATAATGTCAATAGTAACGAAAACAATTACAACAAAAAAGAGAACACGGAAAATAACAACAACACTGTTATAAAAAACGACAACACAAACAACAAAAAAGATAATACATATAATCCTCAGACAAAGACCGAAAACAGAAATAATAATTCAAACAATATAGGGGTGAAGAAAGAAAATACTCATGAACAACGAATAAAAACCGATAACAATACAACAAAAGAAACAAAAACCGAAAAAAACAGTAACAGAAAAGGAAATTAAAAAATAGTAATTTGTTTTCTGCCCGTTCTCATTCATTTGGGAACGGGCTTTTTTATAGGCTTTTCTTCACCACCTCCTCTATTCCGTAGCCTCTCCGTGAAAACCTGATGTATCTTGGTATTATGTGTATATGTGAGTGCATAACAGACTGTCCGGCAGAACGATTAATATTTATACCGACATTAAAACCATCAGGTTGATATTTTTCACCAAGAAGTTTTTTTACTGAATTTAAAAGTTGCCAGAGACTTTCTTGCTCTTTTTCAGGTAAATCAAAATAATTTTGTATATGATTTTTCGGAATTATTAATGTATGCCCCTTTGTAACCGGATGAATATCATAAACCGCAAAAGAAAATTCATTCTCTGCTATATATCTTTCTTTTTCAATATTACAAAACGGACAACCTGACAAATATATATTTATTATTTGAAGAAATTAGTTAATGGATTCCAGCCTACGCTGGAATGACAAATTTTTGTTTAAAGAACTCAACTAAATAATTATACCGAAACACCCGTATAAACTCTACAAACCCTATGAACTCTACAAACTCTATGAACTCTTATATTCCCAACTGAACCTTCAACAATTGCAACCCTTCTTTAGAAGCCATTGTCTTTAATCCAAGCTCCGTCTCTGCTTTGAATGTTATTAATCCGGAATTCAGAGGTCTCTGTGCCGGCTGATTCAGGTTTTTTGTCTTTATTCTGTTAATAAGTTTCTTATTAAATTTGAATACATCACAAGTTACCATTGCAAAATCAAATCTTGAAATAATGTCTGCTCCCGCAATATTATATATTCCATGCCTGTTTCCTTCTATCATTTTCAATGTACCGTAAGCAAGGTCATCTACCATTGTAGCATTTCCAATCTGGTCATCGACTACATTAATTGTTTCTCCGTTTCGCAATTTGCTAATCATCCATAGTGCAAAATTTGGTTTTACTTCAATGCCGGTACCATACAAAACCATCGTGCGGGCAATTGCAAAATTTACTCCGCTTGTAATGAGTGCATTTTCACTCGCAAGTTTGGAACGTCCGTAAAATGAAATCGGATTTGGTACGGATTCTTCCGTGTATGGTCCCCGTTTTCCGTCAAACACATAATCAGTTGAATAATGAATTATTTTTGAGTTGGAAATTCTTGAAGCAATAATAAGATTTTTAACGGCATCAACGTTAAGCTTCCAGCACAATTCACGCTCGGTTTCGCATCCGTCTACGTTAGTATATGCCGCACAATTTATTATTACATCGGGATTAAATTGAAAAGTTAGTTTTTTTATTTCTGCCTTGTCGGTTATGTCGAGTTGGATGTAAGCCTGTTCCAGTTCAAGATAGGGTTTGTTTTCAATGGAAGTTAAAAATATTTCAAAATCTGTTTCTCTTGTGAGGAGAATTGTAACCGCCTGTCCGAGTAATCCGTTTGCACCGGTAATTAATATTTTCATATTCCTATTTTAAATTGCATAATTCGTTTATTCCTTCAAGAGATGTATTGAATGAAGCTTTTCTGTTTGCATAGTGCAAAGCTTTGCCGAAAGTGAGGTTCTTTGAATAATCAAAAAGAAAAGATGCCGCAAACACATCTCCGCATCCGGTTGTGTCTTTAAAGTGCGGATTTTCTATCGCGGGTAAATCCATTCTCTCAAGGTCAACATAAAGCGTATCGCCGTATTTTTTTTCTGCTTTTGTATATCCGGTAACGCCCTCAATGCCTTTTGTAACAGCAATTCCCCTAACGTTTTTTTGTGAATGAATCAGAATTTTATCCGCAATATTATACTCATTCTTTTTTTCAGCCGAAATAACAGCTATTTCAAATTCATTCATCTGAAGAGTATCTGTATTTGTGCACCAGTCGACCCAGTTTTCAAGATGTGTATGCTCGCGAGTGCCGTCAGGATTTGTTTTCATTACGAGATTGTGTATATCTATATGCATAGGTCCGCTGAAATTATTTCTGATTTGTTTCAGTGTGTCGAGATTAATATCCACCCCCGAAATCATATTAATGAGCATTGCGTCTGCCCTTTTAAGAAATGGCGATATTTTTTCATACTCAAGAGTATATGTCGGAGCTGTTGAAGATTCCATCCTTGCAGATTTACCGGAACGGTAAATGTGGTAATAGAGATTTACTTTTCTTGTGGGGTGTTCAACCTTATAAATTCCATCAAGGAGGATATTCGGATATAGTTTAAGTATTGAAGTTATATTATCATATTCATCACTGCCGAGATTCATTATTGGCAGAACACTATCATCGTTTTCTGCAAGCACGGCAAGAGTAATAATGGAATATAATATACCGCCGTAACTTTGAATTTTTTCGTTATTCACCGTATGAATAACATCAACGCAGGGTTCACCTATCACAAGAAAGTTCATTATAATAATTTATTTATTAAATACAGTATCTAATTTTTTTATTACGTCAATATTTAAAACAACCCCCGAAGCCTTCAGATTCTCCTCCATTTGTTCTGTTTTTGTTGCGGAAGTTATTACAGAGGAAATAATCTCTTTTCTTAAGCACCACGCAATCGCAACAGCTGAAGGGGTAAGACCAAGTTCATCAGAAATTTTTATCAATTCATCCACCCGTTTGAAATTTTCCTCTGTGGCAATGTGCCGCATAAAAAAATTGTATCTTTTGTCGTTAAGACGGGACGAAGGATATTTTCTGTTTTTATTGTACTTTCCGGTCAGGACGCCCTGTGCAAGCGGAGAAAAAACCAACTGACCAATTCCATAACGCTCGCAAATTTCAAGCACTCCGTTTGTTTCTATGTTTCTCGCAAGAAGACTGTAATTCGGTTGATTACTGATTGGCTTATGAAGATTATATTTTTCGCATATTTCGAAGACGGTTTCAATTTGTAGTTTTTTCCATTCACTTATCCCCCAGTATAAAATCTTTCCCTGTTCAATCAGAGTATTGAAAGCACGACAGGTCTCCTCAACCGGAGTATTTTCGTCAAACCGGTGGCACTGAAATAAATCTATGTAATCCGTTTTTAAATTTTTCAAAGATTTCTCTGTAGATTCCGTAATATGTTTTCTTGAAAGTCCCCGGTCATTTGGATTATCGGTTATCGGGAAATAACATTTTGTAGCAATAAACAAATCACTTCTTTTGAAAGCACTTAATACCTCACCGTAAAATTTTTCAGATTCTCCGTATGCATAAATATCTGCAGTATCATAGAAAATCACTCCGTTATCATATGCTTTATAAATAAGTTCCTTCCCAGTTTTTTTTTCAACACTTCCCCCGAGAGTTAGCCAGCTCCCTAGCCCTATTACGCTCACTTTTGCACCGCAATTGCCGATTCTCCTGTATTCCATTAAAATTATTATTTACGAAAATAAATTCATTTAAAATATTAAGCAATAATAAAACTAAAATTCAGTTCATTAAGTTGCTTAAGTTCCTTGAGTTTATTAAGTTATTTAAGTTTGTAAAACAAAAAGTTGTCATTCCGGTGTGGGCCGGAGCCCAGTAATTAATTTCTAATATATAATAAAATATTTTTACGATGCCCTATTTAAAATTCTTTATTTTGCGGTTCTTTGCGTACTTTGCGGTTAGATTTTTTGTTCTAAGTTTTGCGATTCTTTGCATTTTCAAGAATATGCTTTATTTCTTCGGGAGAAAATGTTCCCGAACCTTCGAGAGCCTCAATTTTCAGAAGTCTCTAATTATTAATTGATTTAAATGCATTTTTCAAAAGTTCTCTTGCACTTTTTCTTGCTCCCTTACCCCCGAAATTTATTGTAAGTGAACCCTGATGAGTTAATCCCAAATCAAATGAATTGTATAATGCATAATCAAGCTGGAATATTTCATAGCAAAACCCAATTCCACCGCTGAATGTTGACGGATTGGTGCTTACACCTGCGCGTAAATCGAGAAAATCAAGAATAGAATATTCCATTGCCCCCCTTACTGAAACGGGATTCATTACATCTTTCTCGGCTTCAAGTATGAAAAATAAGTCTCCACGCGGTTGAACCGAAAACCCTGTACGATAAACCTGTGCAATTTTTTCCTTCGATAGTCCTATCGTTGAACCGGATACATTTTTTGCAAAAACTCCCCATCTCATAAAATCCGTAATGTATATCATTGCCCCTATATCCAACCCAAAAGAGGAAGCAGAATTATAATCTTTTATGTTTAAGTTATAATAGTTTAAATTAAGTCCATAGAAAATTCTTTTTTTATAAACATTTCCGTATGACAAAATAAAATTGAACTCTCTGTAAAGTTCATAGCCGTATGTTTTTATTCCCGCCCCGAAAGTGCCAAACCTAAATGGTTCGCAATATGTCAATGCCGCCGTTGAAAGTTCCTTTAATCCGTAAGGTGCAGGACTATAAAATACAGATAATTCACGGAATTTATTTTGTCCGAGACCCGAGGGATTATAAAATATTGCAAGTGAATTGTCCGACATAGATGTAAAAGCACCACATAAGGCAACCGCCCTAGCACCTATATCTGTATTTTCAAACTGTGCAATTGAAACTTTTACGGCTAAAATCAATATAATTAATAAATAATGTTTCAATTAAGTATAAAACATATTTAATAAAAGAATTTGAATTGATTATTTAAATCAAGTATATAAAATTATGATAATTTGATTAATATAAAAGTGAAATTTAGCAAAACCATAACCCTTTTTATTATTCTAACCGTAGGTTTATTTTTTACCCCGGGCATATTTGCACAGGACTTTGAAGTAACCGTTATGCTTGATATGCAGATACTGAACAACGACACGCGGGATAAACTGAAGGATTTTAAACAGCAGGTTGAAGATTATTTTAATAAAACAAAATTTTATGATGAGAATGTTTTTAATGAAAGCCGCTCGAATAAATCTGTAAATTATAAAATCAAAGCCACCCTGCAGTTTACTTTTAGAAGCTCAAATGGACTTGATTACTTTTCAGGACAGTTATTCGTTGCAAGCCAGAGGATTGTAGATAAATTTGATAAATCGGTTAATCCAAAATACAGCACACTCTTCAGATATTATGACGACAGAGTTAACTTTACGTACACACGCTCGATGGTTTTTGTTAAAAACGATGTTCGCTTTGACCCGCTTCTGAGTCTGCTTGATTACTATGCATACCTGATGCTTGGATATGATGCGGATTCTTTTTTTCCCGTAAAAGATATTCCTCAAAAAAGCGGAACGCAGTATTTTCAGAAAGCGTATGATATTTGTTTTAGGGCAACGGGAGATAAAACTGGCTGGACAGAATCCGGAGGCGGTTCAAAACCTACGCGCCAGCAGATGGTGCAGGAACTGCTTAATCCGAAATTTTTAAATTTCAGAGTCGGATTCTACGAATATCACTGGAATGGAATAGATTCGCTTGATTATACAAAAAATGCATACACATATATTCTCTATGCACTTGAAAAAATTGTGTATGTGAAAAAAATCGAAGTGAAAACATATAACGTTGACGTTTTCTTTGATGCTAAGGCACAGGAAATTGCCGATGTATTTTTAAATTACGGAGATAAATCCGTCTATGAAAGATTCATACGAATGGACCCCTCCCACACAACCATTTACGATAATGCAAAAAAGAAAGCTAAGTAACTAAATGTAAAAAATGTAACCGCGGTCTTTATACGGCGTTTTTTATTTTAACTAATATTAATTTATTTATTAAATTAAATCTTAATGATATGAACTGTAACTTTGATTGTGCATTCTTTTGTCAGCCGTGGTTTGTTATTCTGTTGATTGTTGTTGCAATCTGGGATTCAATCTGGAAATTGATTGGGCTATGGAAATCCGCAAGGAATAATGAAATCGGCTGGTTCATCTGCATTGCAATTTTTAACACACTCGGAATTCTTCCGATTATTTATATTATTCTGAGAAAACAAAAACAGTAATAGACATTAAAATAGAATTATAAAATTCTGTCTGTGGAAATTGTTTAATTTCATTACGGCAGAATAAATTTAATTTTATTTGACGGAACAGTACCGATACTACTGTACACGGTTTTTCCGCTCTGGTAATCTGGATAAATCTGCAATCCGTAATCCGGATAAGCTATACCGTAAACAGTATCTCCCGGAATAAATCCGCGGTCGTAAAAACCATAGTAACCATAACTTTCATTAAATGTATAATGCCCGGGAGGGGAGCAAAAATATTCGGACTGAAAATGATACATATAATTTGTTGGAGGTACCGATACATTACTATCCTTTGAAAAAAACACATGAACAGAATAATAATCAGAACAATAGGATATAACTTCTCCAAGAAAATGAATTTCCTGTAATTGATAATAAATAACATTAATGAGATTGTACACCCTTGCCAACGGCAATCTGTAAATATTTTGAACAAGATGAATTGTACTGTCAGATTTTATAACAACACCTAGTTTTTTAAACGGTGAATATCCGTTTTTACTATAACGCACGGTAACATTACCCGTATTGAGACTGTCTATTTTCCATTTTCCTGTGGAATCGGAATTAGTTTGAATACCAAGACTGTCTATAAAAATCAGAAAATTTTTATAATCATTTGTATCACCACACTCGGTTTTTGGATTTATTTGTCCTTTTAGATTTCCTTTCCCTGATGGAGTTGGCGGAGGAGGAATAACGATATTCCCGTTACTGTCCTTTTTGCACCCCCAATAAATCACTCCCACAATAAAAAAAAGCAAACAACAAACAAAATATTTTGTTTTCATATTATTTATTTTTTTCCTCGAAATAAAACTGATAAATAAAATACATACAATCAAGAGGAAAAAGTGAAGACTTAATTACTAATTATTAATTACTAATTACTAATTGAATTTGGTATTTTTGTGCATATTTCTTAAAACTTTAAAAAACAATCCTATGAATACAAACGATTACATTGAAATCGAAGAAAAATACGGTGCACATAATTACCATCCGCTTGATGTAGTTATTGAAAAAGCACAGGGGGTTTGGGTGTGGGATGTTGAGGGGAAAAAATATCTCGACTGCCTCGCCGCATATTCCGCTGTTAACCAGGGACACTGCCACCCCCGAATTATAAATGCAATGAAAGAACAAGCAGAAAATGTTACACTTACTTCGAGAGCATTCAGGAATAATCAGCTTCCATTGCTCTGTAAGGAATTGTGTGAACTCACCGGTTACACAATGGTTCTTCCAATGAACTCCGGAGCAGAAGCAGTTGAAACCGCCCTCAAAGCCGCAAGAAAATGGGGATATAAAGTGAAAGGCGTTCCTGAAGGACAAGCAGAAATTATTGCCTGCACAAATAATTTTGCAGGAAGAACAATATCGATTGTTACTTTTTCGACAGAAGGGCAATATAGAGACGGTTTCGGACCATTTACCCCCGGATTTAAAGTAGTTGAATATGGTAATGCAGATGATTTTGAAAAAGCAATAACACCAAACACTGTAGCTTTTATTGTTGAACCAATTCAGGGGGAAGGCGGGGTGATTATACCTCCCGAAGGATACTTGAAAAAAGTTTCTGAAATCTGTAAAAAGAATAAAATTCTTCTTATAGCAGACGAAATTCAGTCAGGACTTGGCAGAAGTGGTAAACTTTTTGCATACGAATATGACGGAATAAAACCCGATATGGTAACAATTGGAAAAGCATTATCAGGAGGATGTTATCCCGTATCTGCAGTCCTTTCGGACAAAGAAATACTTGGTGTATTTAAACCGGGTGACCACGGCTCTACGTTCGGCGGAAATCCGCTCGGAGCGGCAATTGCAAGGGAAGCAATAAAAGTTCTTATTGAAGAAAATCTTGTTCAAAAATCTTTCGAACTTGGAGAATATTTCCGCGAAAAATTACACGATATAAAAACAGAATATGTAAAAGAAATCAGGGGAAAAGGTTTATTCATCGGAGTTGAACTTAAACGTGAAGCAGGCGGTGCAAGGAAATACTGCGAAGCATTAATGAAACTCGGAGTATTGTGCAAAGAAACCCACGAACACGTAATTCGTTTTGCCCCCCCACTTGTAATCACAAAAAACGAAATCGACTGGGCAGTAGAGCAGGTGGCGAAAGTCCTAAAATAAGAATTTTAAAAAAACAAATATAATTAAAATGCCAGGAAGTAATTAAACTTCCCGGCATTTTTTATAGCCCCGTGAAGAAGAATCTTTATTTGATAAGAGTAAATTTTTTTGTAAAGATTATTCTTTCGTTTACCCTTTCTGCAATAAACTTGTAGAAATATATTCCGCTTGATAAATCCGAAGCGTCATATACGAATTCATAATAACCAGGTTTGAGGTTTTCTTCTACAGGTGTTGATATTTTTACCCCGAGGATATTAAAAATAGAAACAGATACTTTTGAATTAAATAGTACCTCAAATTTTATTTTTGTCTGAGTATTAAATGGATTTGGAAAATTCTGTGATAAATCAAATTTATCGGGGAGACACGAATTATTTATTTTTACAGGAAGAGGAACACCTGCCAGTAATACAATTATGAATATAATAACGGTTAAGAAAATACTCTTATATAATTTCAGCATAGAGAAAAATTAATTAAAATGAGATAATAATATTTCAGCATTGTTTCATCACTGCGACCCAAAACATTATTGTTTTATTACAATCATTTTCTTTGCAAGAACATACTGTTTTTCATTTCCGGAGGAAATTAATCTGTAAAAATATAAACCGCTTGAAATATTTTTTCTTAATAAATGCAACCAATAGGATTAAAGTTTCGTAAACTCTAATCAAAGAAATCATATAACTTTTAACTTTATTAATTTAAAAATACACCTATGAAAAATAAAAAAATAAATTTCGGAAAAACAATTTTAATGCTTTTGATTTGCGGATTGTTTTATTTAAATGCATACAACGCTAATGCGCAGATTAATATAAAAGAAGAAAAAGTAAACACAAAATTCAACAAAACGCTCTCAGTTAAACTAAATGCAGGAGATGTTATTGTTGCTACCTGGGATAAAGAAGAGATAAACGTAAAAATTACAGGTAATGAAGCAGCAAAAGAAAATTTTGATTTTTTTATAACACCAACTGACGATGGAATTGATGTGAAATCCGAAAAGAAAAGCAAAAACCAGCTGAAAAATGTTAACCTTAAAGTTGAAATTACAATTCCTTACAAATATGAAGCGAATATTAATATTAAAGGCGGGGATATCATATTAAAAAACCTTACAGGGAATATTATCTTGAACACCGCCGGAGGCGACATAATTGTTGAAAATATTAACGGAATTTCCAACCTGAATACAGCAGGTGGGGATATAAAGTTAATAAACTTCAGTGGGGACGTAAATGTGAATACAGCAGGTGGGGATATAGTATTATCTGGTTCCGGCGGAAAAGTAAATTCAAATACTGCCGGCGGAGATATTAAACTGACATACGCGGGCGAAAATAAAGGTTTGTCTCTCAATACTGCCGGTGGAGATATAGTTGTTAATATTCCTGAAAACTTTCAGGCAGATTGTTCCCTTACTTCGATGGGAGGCGATATAGAATCGGATATTCCGGTCGACGGAATTACAAAACCCAACAAAGATAAGCCGCTAAAAAAATTGTACGGAAAAATGAACAGCGGAGGCAGTGAGTTTAAATGCTCTACATCCGGCGGCGATATAATTGTTAAGAAGAATTAAAAATCATTTTTAAAACATAAGTTTTATTTTTCTATCGTTCTCGTTATTATGTTCCGGCGTAGTAACGGGATTTTTTTTTCACTAGGATTGTCTTTTTTACTACGTCAAAAACCTCACTTCTGTATGGTTTCTATGTAGCAGAAGAGTTTTTTTAAAGTTTAAGGAATTAATTAGTATATTTTATTCATCATATCAACTTCGCATTTTATTAAATATGAAAAATTTGCACAGAAAAAATGTCTGATATAATTCAGAACATAAAATATAAAAGTGACATAAAATTAATCCTTGCTCTTGCAATCCCCGCGGTAATGCAAACAGTTGTACGTTCGTCTTTTGTTATTATTGATGCATACTGGATTGGAAAACTCGGTAGTCTTCAACTTGCTGCATTGAGTGTAGCAACATTCATAGTATGGGGCGGGCTTGCATTGGGAGAAATGATTTCCACAGGTGCAAACTCGCTCGTTGCACAGGCAGTCGGCTCGCAGAATAAAGAACTTGCCAAAGAAATTGCAGTAACAAGTATAGTAAATAATTTTTTCTATTCCCTCCTGCTTGGATTACTGCTTATTCCTGTATTTCCTTTGCTTTACGCAATTATGGGATTGACGCCCGAACAATCTGAATATGCAAATATGTATCTTGTACCGCTGTTTGCGGGATTGTTCTGCATCACTTTATTATCTACTGTTACTTCAATTTTCCGCGGTTATGGTGACACAAAAACACCTTTCTATCTACTCATACTTGCCCTTGTGATTACAGTTTTCCTAACTCCCATTCTTGTTCTTGGTATAAATGGCTATTTCCGTTTTGAAATAAAAGGCGCGGCTTATGCGGCACTGTTCTCATATTTTGCCGCTTCGCTGTTGGGATATTTTATTCTCGTCAGGAGAGGACTGACACACTCAGTATTTAAGTACAAAATAAATAAATCTATCTTAACCGAAACATTTAAAATCGGATATCCTATCTCTTTAAATGGAGTTGCTTTTTCGATGATATATGTTTTTGTTGCAAAATTCATTGCAGATTACGGCACTTCTGCACTTGCGGCAATGGGAATCTGCCATCGTTCGGAATCCATTGCATACCAGATTACGCTCGGATTTTCGCTTGCCGCCACAGTACTTGTGGGACAAAATATCGGAGCAGGAAATCCGGAACGGGCGGAAAAACTTTCATGGAAAATATTCGGAATATGCGGTACAGTAATTTTAGCTTATATGTTCGGTTTGTTCTTTTTCAGTTCACAGGTTGCAGAATTTTTTACATCCGACAAAAGTGTTGTTTCAATAGCATCTGATTTCAATAAGATTACCGCATTGATATTAATTTTTTCAGTAGCTGAAGTTGTCTTAAGCGGTGCATTTTCAGGAGCGGGGGATACCCTGCCACCTGCAATAGTAAGCCTGCCCGTGAACCTTTTAAGAATACCCTTTGCCGCATTATTTTCACCCTTGCTTGGATTGAATGGAATATGGATAGGCATATGCGCCACCGTAATTTTAAAAGGGATGATAATATTATTCTGGTTCAGACGCGGAAAATGGAAAACAAAAAAATCAAAGTTAATCAAATCACCGCCTAATATTCTTATCTTAACCGAGGTAGAATAAAAAGATTATTACGAAAATTACGTAACGAAGATTTCGTAAGGTATTCTATATACCAAATTTTATAAACTTTGCGCGGTTAAAAAACCGCGACTACATACCCCAAAAACTCTATGAACCTTATGAACTAAATTGAACATTGTACATTTAAACTAAATCTCCACCTCCACTCCTATCCCCATCTCTTTCGCCCTGTCAAAAACCAGCTTCGCCGTTGCCGCATCCTGTATGGCAAGTCCGTTGGATTTAAAAAGTGTAATTTGTTTATCGTCTGTTCTTCCTTCTTTTTTGTTGGTGATAATTTCCCCGAGTTCTGCGTGGAAATGAGAATGCTTTATTACACCCTCGGTCAAAGGAATCATAATATCTCCAGCTTCATTTAGACACGCTTCGAAAGAATCACCAACGAACAGTGAACGAACTATTGTTTTAGTATCGAGTTCCCTTGCATCAGGAGTGTGGCTGCCTATTCCGTTAATATGTGTTCCCTCTTTTAGTTTGTCTCCGTCGAAAAGGGGAGTCTGTGAAGATGTTGCTGTACAGATGATATCTGCATCGAGAGATTCGGCAATTGATTTTGAAATTATAATTTTGAGATTAAGTTTTTTACTCATCTCATCAACAAATTTATTTGACGCTTCTTCAGATATATCGTATACAATTGCACTCGAAAGTTTTCTTGCAGCCGAAACTGCCCATAACTGCATCTTTGCCTGAACTCCCGCACCAAATATGCTTGCCACCTGTCCGTCGCCTTTTCTTGCAAGATACTTTGTTGCAACTCCGCTTGCCGCTCCCGTTCTCATTGCAGTAAGATACCCGCCGTCCATTATACAGATTACATTGCCCGTCTCCACATCCTGCAAAAGAACCTTCCCGAATATTGTAGGAAGATTAAATTTAGATGGATTATTTTTATAAACCGTTACCACCTTGCATGCAAGTGCGCCGGATTCTTTCAGATATGCGGGCATATAGAGTGAAAGCCCGTCGGGCGGTTTGATTGCTGTTCGCAATGGAAGAACCGCTGTGCCTTTTGAAAGTTCTGCAAATGCCTTTTCAACCGCATCCATACAGTCTTTCATATCAAGGATTTTTATCACGTCGTTTCTGTTCAATATTAAAGCCATTTTTATCTCCTGTGAATTTTTAATTGATAATAATATTGAAGTAATCTTTTTTTAATTCAATAGAAAAACAAAAATAATATTATTTTTGCTCTCTGATTACACAGAAAACATAAGAAAGACAGAGAAACATATTTTAATTTATAAGATATCTGTGTTCTTCTTTTTAAAAGCCTTTATAATAAATCCGTTCTAATCCGTTTTTTCCGTGTTATCCGTGTCCAAATATTACGACATTGGAACAAATTCAGCAAATTTCAGTAAAAAATATAGATGAAATACAAACTCATCTTCATATTGCTTTTTCTCTTTTCATACTGCGGAAGAAGTTCAATCGACCTCCAAACCCTTGAACAATTTAAACAATCTGTACAAAAAGACTCATCGAAATTTGACTTCGAAACTAAAATATCCGAACTGCAGAATAAACTTTCTACGGAGTTTGTGTATAAAACCAATTCGTGTTTCCTGATAGTAAGCAATCTTACCGAAAATGAAACCGGAAAAATTATCAATCATACAATAGTTTCTGCGGAAGAATGTTTTTATAACGATTTCTTCGAAATAAAACCAAATGAAATAATTACAATTTTCTTGTTTAAAGATGATAAAACATACCGGAACTGGGCATATAAACTTTACGGCGATGACGATCTCTCTCCTTACGGGTATTATAAACCGTCAAAAAAAGTGATGCTGATGAATATTAATACAGGTTCGGGTACACTCGTTCATGAAATGACCCATGCTTTTGTCCGATACGACTTTCCGGATATTCCATCATGGTTTAACGAGGGGCTCGGCTCGCTTTATGAAAGGTGTTCTATTGATAACGGTGAAATACTCGGCTATGTCAACTGGCGGCTTCCATCTTTGCAAAATGCAATCAATGACGGTTCGTACACAACCCTTGAAGAATTGTTTAAAACAAATGACGATGAGTTTTATGGAGAAAACAGCGGATTCAATTATTCACAGGCAAGATATTTTTGCCTTTATATGCAGGAAAAAGGACTGCTTAAAAAGTTTTATAAGGCATTTCGCACTGGAGTTTCAAAAGACCCGACAGGTATTGCCTTCGCAGAGGAACTTTTTGGAAAAAAGCTCAAAGAAATTGATAAAACCTTCCTGATATGGGCGGAAAAACTAAAGTATGAATAAAAATTTAGGTGTTGTAATAAGAAATGAGGGCATCTTTTGGCAAAGATGCCCTTTTTTAAATGTTAGATGAAAAAAGTAACGATGGAGTAAGATAGGATATTTGATATGAAACTTATTTTTTTTAATATATTAGTTATAGAATACACTTTATTTTCTCTTTATTATTTTAAAACAGTTAGTAAACCCAAAGAAATCCAATAAGTAAAACAGACACCAGCACAAACATTATTGTAATTGTGTTATCTCCTGCCCCTAACTTTTTTAATACTATTTGATTTCCGTTAAACATTGTTTTTATTAATTTTAATTGTTTCAAAAAACTATTTAAATCTTCTATTACAAAAATATTTTAGTACCTTATCGCATTCCTTATCAATTTTGTATAGTATAAAAACTATCTTTTAGCGGATTATTGTACCTTTCCTGTGGATTGAAAAATGCAGGGAAATGTTTTATCTTATAATAAATTAAAAGGTAAAGCTATGGGAAAAACTAATCACACAGTTTATACTCTTTCAGAGAAAGAAGTAGTATGTCTTGGCTCACCTGTAAATGTTATTCTCCCGCCGAATACAATAATAATGGTTGTTCCTCCGTCATCTGACCCAACTGTAAATGTTCCGTCTTACGACTGGACAATGAAGAAACCCGACGAAAAAGTTAAAAACGGATTAACGAAAAGAGTTGACACAACCATTAAACCATCCCCTGTTACGCATACGCAGGTTGACGCAATAATAAAAAACCAGAACCTCGACCCGGTAGTTCAGGATTTACCGAATACCATCTGGTATTTTGATTCAGCGGGTACGCATTCTCTGACGCTTAACACCGGCGGCACTCAGCTAAATTTAGGCTTCAACATTACCGACCTCCTTGTTGCAGACGGTGATTGATGACTGAAATGTAATTTTACGGTTTTTAAAAAAGGAAAGGACCCCCTCTCCCCAAGGAGGTCCTTTATCATTTAAGAAGAAATGAATGGTTAATAAAGATAGGGTGTCCTTTGAAACAAAACCATTATTTTATCTTTGCACATTTATTTTATCGTATAAGAATACAAACTATAAGAACTGCAATTAAAAAAAGAATTACCGACAGTAAACTATATTCAAGTTTTGTGTTTTTTGTATCTATATGTTGTTCGTTATACATTTTTTCCTCCGGGAAATTAGTTTAATAAATAATTTTTCAAAGAATAATTCCGGCCAATAACAGTGCCGCAAAAACAATTACAGTTACTATTACGCCGTATCTGAATACCGGGTCTTTTATTTTTATTATAATTCGCTTTAACATTTTTATAATCCTTCATTTTTTATTTTTTCATCTATTACAAAAATATTTTAAAACCTTATCGGAAACCTTATCAAAAAAGCATGTTTTTTTACAGATTTTAAAAAATATTAAGGGAGGGGATAGTCTTTTTTGAGACATTGAAAGATAAAAAGAAATACAATATTTTAGAAGCAAAAAAAAGAAAGGAAGGTTTATGTATAAAACAAAATACACCCATATCTTATTTGTTATTTTATCGGTAATAATTTCTTTATTTTTGTTTTCATTTGCAGACAATTTAAACAGTGTAAATTCCGGACAGCAAAAGAAATGTTCAAATTTTCCTGACGGTTTTACTGTATATGATTTAAACGTCGGCACAGAAATCTCCCAGGATCTTCCCAATACCCCGATGTCACTGGGAAAAAATACATTTGTAAAAATTATTCCGCCGTATTACAATTGTCAATCACCCGGCTCATATTATTACTGGGTAATGCAGGCTCCCGACGGCTCTAAAAGGGAGGGTTATACATTTAATACAGATGCAAACAGGGATATAAAACCAACCCCCGTTACGCACACACAGGTTGATACTACCTATATGGAAATCCGCGATATAAACTATCTCTTTGATAGAGCAGGAGAATATACTCTTACACTTAATTTAATATGCCGTGATGTAAATAATATTTCAGTCACTGCCAGGTTTAATATTATCGAGGGTAACGGAACAGTAGATATTTGGGACCCCGAAGCAGTAACAATGTCAGTAAACGGAAAAACATTAAATACTCTTTCAAGAAACGATACAATTAATGTTAGAAAAAGCTCAAAGATTACTATGAAACCGCCTAAAGATAAATTTAAAACCAAAAACAAGAATTTCACATATCACTGGACACTTACGGTTGCAAACAAAGAGTCAATAGAGGGAAAAAGCAAACTCAGCGTCTCAAAACTTAGCCCCGGATTCTATACACTGAAATGGCACAAAAAATACAACGGCACCAAATGCAGCAATGACTACATCATATACATTAAAGTAAAAGAATAGAAGAAAACATAAAAAAAGTAAAGAAAATATTTTAATACTGCAAATTTTTCATATAACTATAAAGCCGTCAGAAATGTAATTCTGACGGCTTTTTATATTGTGAATTTACTTTTCTGATTCATTATCAAAAAAATCTGCGATTATCCGTTATATTCAGTGTTATCCGCGTTCTATTATTTGGGACAAACACCGCTCACCTTTGCCCGACAAACCCTATGAACCCCACAAACTCTTTGAATCCTAAAAACCCTATAAACGCTTAATGAACTTAAAAAACTTAATGAACTCTACTGCATCGCCTTATCTATATCGCAGGTAATTGTGAGCATCTTTTGCGGTTCTTCGGGGTCATTTGAAAATACCGTGATTACTTTTTCCTGATGTCCTTCACGTCCCTGAGTGTTAAACGTAACGGTAAGTTCGCCGTTTTCATTTTTAGAATATTCCTTTTTCTCTCCAGTTGTTGCACCCGTGCAACCGCATGAGGTTTGAACGTGGTCAATCACTAATGTTTCTGCTCCGGAATTCGTGAACTTGAAATTAAACTGTAATTGCGGTCCTTGAGGGACTTTACCGAAATCGTGCTTATCATCCTGAAATGTGATTTTGGGTACTGTAATAATACCTGTCAGTTTTGAATTTGCATATACATAAGTCATAACAAGGCTGATAATAACCAACCCCGCTATGAAATATATTGTCTTTGCTGTTTTTGTTTCTAAAAAATTTTTCATAATTATTTTTAACTTTATAAACTTTATAAACTTTACAAACCGTATTAACTTAAAGTTTTTATTATTTAAAAAAATCTGCGATAATCTCTTTTAATCTGCGCCATCAGCGTTCTATTCCTAAGGCGAACGCCGTTCGCCCCTACATTATTAACTTTATAAACTTTAAGAACTCTTTTTAATTATCAATTTTCAATTATCAATTGAATTATTGTTCCATTTTCGGGTCAATCTCACACGAAATAGTCAGCACCTTTGTCGGATTCACCGGGTCGTTTGATTTTACCAGTATTGTCTTTTCCTGATGTCCTTCGCGTCCCTGCGTGTTGAATGTTACCTGTATCTGACCTTTTTCATTTTTTTCGTATTCCTTTTTCTCGCCTACATTCGCCGCAGTGCATCCGCAGGAGGTTACTATATCTCCGATTACAAGTGTTGCAGCCCCTTTGTTTTTAAAAGTGAAACTGTATATAAGCTGCGGTCCCTGAGGCACTTTCCCAAAATCGTGTTTTTCTTCATTGAAAACAATTTTCGGGGATTTCTCTGGATTGTTTATTCCTGGTTTTGTAAATGACATTATCCCCGTTAAAAAAAACAGTGATAAAAATAACAGAAACATTTTATTTAATTTTTTCATGTATCACTCCTTATATTTTCTTCGTATTTTTTTTCACAGAAAAAGTAAATTATAAAAGTACCAATAAGCATAAAAGCATCTTCAATCATTCTCATCGGTAGATTGCTGACTTCACCGGGTTTGTCAAAACCGCATCCGCAATTAAGCGTTAATCCTCTTGCGTATGCCTGTCCGAGTCCCGCCAGAAATACAACCAGCATTATTATTATCAGCATAGAACTTCCTTTTTTATATATACCAAGAATAAGAAAAGTTCCTGCAATAAATTCAACAAACGGAAGCAATCCGGCAATGAAATTAACTAACCCATCCGGAATGCCCATTTTATAAGCACAAATTGATTTTGCAAACATTTCAGGTTGAAACATTTTATCCCAGGAAAGAAAAATAAATAATCCGCCCACAATTAACCTTAACAGAAACTGAAATATTTTATTCGATAAAAAATTTTTCATCACTTCATCCCCTTTTCAACAGGAAACCCTGCTTTTTCCCACTCGGGATATCCGCCCTGATAAATATTAACGCTTGTAAAACCGAGTTTCGCAATTTCATACGCTAAATCAATGCTCACTTCACAGTTTCCCCCGCTGCAGTAACAAATTATTATTCCGTCTTTATTGAATTTCCTCATTATCTCAATTCGCTCTTCCTTTGAGTGTTTCATAAAATCGTTATAAGGAAAACTCAGCGCACCTTTTATGTGAGCAGAGTCGTATGATTCTTTTGGTCGTGCATCAAAAAACAGTGCATTTTTTTCAAAAAATATTTTTGAAAGTTCAAGCGAAATCTTCTGAGGGTCGATGAATCCGTATTTGTTCAACCTTGGGTCTTTTTCAATCCTCTTTGGCTTTGCCGTAGTGTCATAAGGGTCGTTTTTAAGATTTTCAAGCGTAATTTCAGATGTCTTTTTTACAACAGTATCCTGTGCCCGGGAACAAATATTATCTCCTGTGAACATTGACCTTCCGTTAGGATTGAAAAAATTAAAAATCAGTCCCGAAATAAAAGCTATTATTATTATCTTTAATATTTGTCTAAAAACTTTACTATGACTCATATATCTTTATAGAACAATAAATTTACTAAAACTTTTTAGAAAATATTAGATATTTTGCAGTCTTTTTTATTCCTCAAAAAGTGGAGTCCCGGATTTTGACTTATGTTTTATAATTCCCAGGTGTTTATATGCAAGTTTGGTTGCCTCCCTGCCCTTGGGAGTGCGGTGTATGAAACCTTCGATAATCAAAAACGGTTCGTAAACGTCTTCCACCGTTCCCGGGTCTTCCCCGATTGATGCGGCAATTGTGTTCAATCCCACAGGTCCGCCGCTGTGTTTTTCAATAATAACATTCAGAATTTTCTTGTCAATTTTATCCAATCCGTGTTTATCAACCCCGAGAGAAGAAAGAGCATATTCTGCAATCTCTTTATTGACCGTTCCGTCACCCGTTACAACCGCAAAGTCCCTTGTCCGCCTTAAAAGTCTGTTTGCAATTCTTGGTGTTGCCCTGCTTCTGCGGGCAATTTCGTATGCACCTTCATCGGTGATTTTTATTTTCATTATCCCGGCAGAGCGTTTTACTATATCAACAAGATTTTCTGCCGAGTAGTAATCAAGATGACAGTTAATCCCGAACCTGTCGAGCATCGGAGATGACAGTAAACCCTGACGTGTTGTTGCCCCAATAAGAGTAAACCGTTCGAGTTTAATCGGAATGCTTCTCGCCGCGGGACCCTGGTCTATTATAATATCGAGTTTGTATTCTTCCATCGCCGAATATAAAAACTCCTCCACCACCTTTGGTATTCTGTGAATTTCGTCTATAAAAAGAACCTGACCGTTTTGAAGTTTCGTAAGCATTCCCGCAAGGTCGCCGGGTTTTTCAATTACAGGACCCGATGTAGTAATTATTTCAGTTTTCAGTTCATTTGCTATAATATGTGCAAGGGTCGTTTTCCCGAGACCAGGAGGACCCGTAAATAAAACGTGGTCAAGCGATTCCCTGAGTCTCTTTGAACTCTCAATAAAAATTTTCAGATTCTCCTTCACCTTTTCCTGTCCCACAAACTCATTAAAATTACGCGGTCTCACAAGCGTTATGAAATCCTTATCCACGACGTTATCTTCGGGAATTTTATCCGGAGAACTAATAACCTTTTTATTTTTCATTTACAAATTTTGCAATTATATATTCATAAAAATAATGTTAATTTTACGAACAAGCAATTTTAATTAAATTATCGGAAAAATGGAAAATAAAAATCCGGGCACCCCAGAAATAAAATTTTACCTTATACTGAGGCAGTTAAAAACTCTCGGTATAGTTATTATTATCAGTCTTACAATTATTTTCGTTGCGGGTTTATTTGTTACCCATGCTCCCGGAAATGTAAATAAACAGGTGGCAATACTTAATCCGGTTTCGCTTTTCTTTTGTGCAATCCTGTGCTTTGCATCGCTTTTTATCAGAAGAAAATCTCTGAAGAAATTAACCCTCGATAATTTTTCAAGAAAATATTTTAATATTTATGTGATTGCTTATGCACTTTGCGAACTTGGAGGAATTTTCTGTGTTACGACAAATCTTTTTGTTAATCAGAATTTTCTTTATGCATCCGCAGGTTACGTTGTAACGGTATTGTATGTATTCCTGAATTTTCCGTCCGCAAGGGATTTTCGTTTGTTAAACATCAAAACCGAAAAACACCAACCCCCTCCTACTGAAACAAAATAGATTAAATTGTAATATATAACACAGAGATACTGAGTCCACGGAGGAAAAAATTATTAAAAAATTTTCTTTTCTGCTTTACCCTTGTCCCTGTTGTTAATTTAATAAAAAGTCTGTGTTAATCGGTTCAATCTGTGTCTATCTGTGTGCTATTGTTTTTTCACTTCCAGCGTAGGCTTGAATCCAATGTTATGTAAAAACATAGATTGCTACGTTCACAAAAACCATTCGCTCGCAATGACATAACTTTTGTTTAAATAATAAAAATCGGCGTTTATCTGTTCAATCTGTGTTTATCTGTGTGCTATTGTTTTTTTCCTTCTCTCTAATATTCTTTTCGTTGTCTCCGACCTGAATTCCCTCAGCGCATCATTCGCAATCCACTTCGCCGATTTACTGTCCTGTTGTTTTATTTTTTCTGCAAGTTTTATCGCCTCTTTATGCAGATTAATATTTCTCTTACCTATTTGCCTTAGTGCCCAGTTGACCGCCTTCTTCACAAAGTTTCTTTCATCATCAGATGCTTTTTCTATTAATGGAAAAAACTTCTGAAATTTATCATCTTCTGCTTTTTTATCGTGAACTGCAAGCACTGCCATCAGAACAAATCCCGCCCGTTTTATAAACTCTTCCTTTTTTCTTGCCCATTGAACCGCTTTTTTATATGCATATTTTGTTTGTGCAAAAAGATGAAGAATACATCCGTCGCATGTTGCCCAGTTGTCAAAATCCCGCCCCCATTTCTCCATTTGCTCTTCGGATACTTTTTCCGCATCATCAATAAAAAATGCTATCACCCGTGCTTCATAAATTTCTGTATCCCAAAGTTCAAGCGCGAGCTCATGATTCTTTTTATGTTTCTTTGCAATCTCTTTCAATTCATTTGTGCTTAGCCCGTACATTTCTCCGGTGTTGATTCCGAATCTTTTCATACCTTCCACATTCTTCGGATTTTCTTTCGACTTAATCTGCTTTAAAATTTCTTTAATCATTTTTTCAAAAATAGGTTATTTATTTATTTTGCATAAACAAAAATTAACCGTAAAACAAACAAAGGGGCAAGCCCCCTTGTTTGTTAATAATTTATATTAGTATAAGTTTTATTTGATTAACGTTCCCGATAAAAACCATCGGGATTTCTGATAAAATAACTATCGTTATTTTATCATCAACATCTTCTTTGTTTCAGTATAATTTCCTGCAGTTAGTCTGTAATAATAAGTTCCGCTTGACAAATCTTTTCCGTCAAAGTTTACTTCATAAATACCGGCATTCAAGTTCTGATTGACAAGTGTTGATACTTCCATACCCAAAGAATTATAAGTTTTTAAAGTTACAAATTCTTTTGAAGGAAGTGAAAATCTAATATTTGTTGTTGGATTGAACGGGTTCGGATAATTCTGTGATAATTTGAAATCTGGAGCTACGGTCGAAATATTCTTTAATGATGTTAAGAGGTTGCTCCATGATGTAGCGACCCTGAAACCGTCGATGTTTAATGTTGCCGCGGTTGTTGCTGAACCCTGCCTTAATGCAACCCTGCTGATGTTCGGAGCATCGGTAATTGTTCCGGTTACAGGTCCGGCATAAGGAGTTGACGGCTCGGTCGACGGGACTCCCGAAGAAAACGCGAAAAGACTAATTTCATCATCTGTAGTTGAACCGGTGTTGAATTTATATTTTACAATTAAAAGACAGGTAGCGCCTATTGAAAATGTCGGTGCTCCATATACAAGAGGACCTGTCGATGTTGTTGATTTTATTATTCCGAATGCAATATTGCCGCTTCCGGTTGAATCGTGAACAAAGGTTCTTGCAGTGTAATTAGATGTCGAATTACTTGGAAGCAGGGCAAAGAAATAGTCTCCGGTACCCGTTTTTGCCGAATCAATTCTCACCATAAATGCAACATATACATACCCGCTTGTTATGCTGTCAAATTGTTTATACGCATCCTGACCGTTGTTAGACATATGGCAGCAATTGCCGATGTTTGAACCGGGATATCCGGGATATATAAGTCCGGGAGAAACGACTGAAAGTACATTAGTATTTCCGCCGCTGAAACTGACCCACCCATGCGCTCCTAAAGAATCCCCTGCCGGATAAGAAAAATTTTCAAGCATAATTAGTGGAATCTGGGCTTTAATGCTAAAATTAAGAATAAATAGAAAAAATATAGCAAAAATTAGTTTTGTTTTCATTTTCTTTTTTGATTTTTAAAGTTCAAAAATAATTTAATTTTGTTAAATTTTTGTTAAAAAGTTAATATAATTACAAGTAAATTAATATAAAATTCATATAATTATTTAACAAATAATGATAATTTAAAACTCACCGAGAGACCAATAAACTCTAAGAATTAAAATACTTAACGCACAATACACTTAGCACTCAACACACCCAATACACTACGCACTATTTAAGATATCTGAAATCGTGTCCTGCTTTCAATTGTACAATAAATTCATAAATCAGCTTAATCACATTTTCAATATCACTCTTATCAACCATTTCAACTGTTGTATGCATATATTTCAAAGGTAAAGATATTAATGCGGAGGCAACTCCTTCTCCCGCATAGGCAAAAGCGTCAGTGTCTGTACCGGTAGAAGCATAAGTTGTTTCCTTTTGAATGGGAATTTTCTTTTTCTTTGCAACATCGAGAATCATATCGAGAAGATTATTCTGAACGGATGCTCCGTATGTCAACGCCGGACCTTTTCCGCAGGAAATATCGCCGAGCGTTTCCTTCTTATACATCGGAGATTGTGTATCATGTGTTACATCAGTTACAATTGCAACGTCAGGATGGATTCTTCTTGAAATCATTTGTGCTCCACGCAGCCCGATTTCTTCCTGTACAGAATTAACAATGTACAAGCCAAACTGAAGTTTCTTTCCACTTTCTTTAATTCTTCTCGCAACCTCCGCAATCATAAATCCGCCCATTCTGTTATCCAGTGCCCTGCCGACATAGTATTTATTGTTCAGAATTGTCAGTTCGTCTTCGTATGTTACAACGCACCCGATGTCAACACCAAGTTTTTCCACCTCTTTTTTAGAAGTACATCCACAATCGAGAAAAAGATTTTCAACTTTGGGTGTTTCCTCTTTTGCTTTATCTCTGACGTGAATTGCGGGCCACCCGAATACAGCTTTCACAATTCCTTTTTTTGTATGTATGTTCACACGCTTTGATGGAGCAATCTGGTGGTCGGTTCCGCCGTTTCTTCTGAGATAAATGTAACCTTCTTTTGTGATGTAATTCACAAACCAGCTTATCTCATCTGCGTGTGCCTCGATGGCTACTTTGTATTCCGCTTTTGGATTTATAACCCCCGCAACAGAACCATAAATATCCGTAATATGTGTATCAATATATGGTTTTATGTATTCAAGCCAGATTTTCTGTCCCGAACTTTCAAATCCCGTCGGGGAAGCATTGTTCAGATACTTTTCCAAAAACTCACTGCTCTCTTTTCTCATAAAATTATTTATTTAGTTTGTGACGAAAGGATTTCTCTTATTTTATTTATTAAAATTGAAACATTTCAACGAGAATTTCCGATACTTGCTTCGAAGCTTTTTCAGATAATTTTCCGGCTTTATTTATCAGTCTTGATTTATCAACGGTTCTTATCTGGTCAAGTACCACCTGCCCTTTTTTATTCCTGAGTGTAATGTTTACCCGGGTAGGATATAACGTAATTCTGGAAGTAAACGGTGCAATAATGACAGTGTTCAAATGTTTGTTCATTTCGTTGGGAGAGACTATAACACAAGGCCGCTTTATTTTAATTTCACTCCCAATAGTCGGATCTAAGTTTATAACAAAAACATCAAATCTTTTTATTTCCACTCCCAGTCCTTATCAAATTTATTAATTAATAAATCAAAATCTTTAAAGTAATTTTTGTTTTGGCTTTGTTCCATAAATAGTGTTTCCCACCCGGCCCTTGGCCTGGAGGATGACTCTAAAACAATTTTGTTTTTTGACACGTATAATTCAAGAGGGTTTTGCAATCCGCACTGCTCCACCACAAATTTGGGAATTCGTATCCCTTTCGAATTTCCGATTTTTATTAAATTTACTTTCATAATTACAATGTAATTACAAAATTGTTAATATTCAATAGTATATTTAAAAGAATCCCGGTTATTTTTCTGAATACTTATCTTTGTCGTTGATAATCAGCATCAAAGAAATTAAACACAAGCGGGATTAAACAATATAATTCTTTAGGATTATTGATAAGCAGCAAACCCCAATCAGGTGCTTTTTACAGTTATGATATTATTACCGATGACATTTTTGGAAGAGAAATACAAAATCTTCTGAACGAAAAACCAACCCCCGGAATGTATGAAATTTCTTTTGACAGCAGCAATCATCCAAGCGTTCCGTATTTTTATAAATTAACCACCGGGGATTTTTCAGAAACCAAAAAAGTGCTCCTTATGAAATAGAGGGGAAGTGAGAAATAGCAAATTTTGTCATTCCAGTCCCGATAAATCGGGATAAACTTCAGCTGCCTGCCTGCCGCACCTGTCTGCAACAGGCAGAGGCAGGGAATCCAGAATAAAAAATAGTTTTTTGTTTGCTGTTTTAATAAGACCAATCAATTTTCAAAAGACCATATTAATAAAAAATGTAGAACTTATAGCGGCACAATAATAATTATTTAAATCTTTTATCTTTAAAAGCATATATAAATATTTTATTTTTGATTTTCAAAATTACGATTTATATATATAAAAACTAAGTTATGGTAACTATTAAAGATTTAAATAACAATCTTCTTGAAGCACAGTATGCAGTTAGGGGAAAAATAGTACTGCGGGCACAGGAACTCGAAGAACAGGGGAAAAAAATAATTTACTGCAATATCGGAAATCCGCAGGCGTTGAAGCAAAAACCGCTGACATATATAAGACAGATGCTCAGCCTGCTGGAATATCCGGAACTTCTGAAAAATGAAGAAATTCTTAAATCATATCCGAAAGATATTGTTAAAAGAGCAAAAGAATTTTTTGAAAAAAATCCGCACGGTCTCGGTGCATATTCGCAAAGTGCCGGTATTCCGTTCATAAAAAAAGCAGTCGCAGATTATATTTCAAAACGTGACGAAATTCCTGCCGACAAAGAGAATATAATTCTTACAGATGGTGCCAGCAAAGGAGTTTCAGCTGTTTTGCTTTCACTTATAAAAAATCCAAACGACGGATTTATGATTCCGATTCCGCAATACCCTTTATATAGTGCAACAATAAGATTATACGGAGCAAAACAAATCGGATATTATCTCGATGAAGCAAACACATGGCAGTTAAATGAAAAAATCCTGAATGAAAGTATTGAAAAAGCAAAATCCGAAGGAATAAATCCGGTTGCAATATGTGTTATTAATCCCGGAAATCCAACAGGGGCAATTCTCTCAAGAGAAAATATCGAGATGATTATAAAATTTGCAAAAAAACATAACCTTTCAATAATGGCAGATGAAGTATATCAGGAAAATGTATATTCTCCTGAATTAAAATTTTATTCTTTTGCAAAAGTAATGTATGAAATGGATGAAAAAGATATTTCCCTGTTCAGTTTTCATTCGGTATCAAAAGGATTTTACGGTGAATGCGGACACAGAGGCGGGTATCTTGAATTACGGAATATTCCCGACGAAGTACACGAACAGTTTATTAAAATGCAATCGATAAGTTTGTGTTCAAACCTCAGCGGGCAGGTGGTTACATATCTGGTTGTAGCACCTCCTCAGCTGGGAGAAGAGAGTTATGATTTATTTAAAAAGGAAAAAGACGGAATATTATTTGAACTGAAAACAAAAGCAGAAATTCTCGGAACAGAACTCGGAAAAATTGCAGGAATGACAACCGATATTCCTCACGGTGCGATGTATGCGTTTGTAAAACTTGACTTACCCGACAGAAAAGGAATTGATGTAAAATCAATGAATGAAAAAGAAAGGACGGAATACGAAGCGAAGAAGGATTTTGATTATTGTCTTGCACTGCTTGAAGAAACGGGGATTTGTGTAGTACCGGGTTCTGGATTCGGACAGCTGCCGGGGACATATCATTTCAGGACAACTTTTCTGCCGCCGCGAGAAGAAATGGAAGAATTTGTTGAAAAAATCAAAAACTTCCATTTGAAATATATCGAAGAATTAAAGAAGTAAATTTTTGCCACTGAAGAACACTGTAAAAGAATGGATTTGCACTGATAGTACAAGGATTATTAAGAAATTATTACAGTGTAAATCTATTCAAATCAGTGAAAATCTGTGGCAAAAAAATGAACCATAATAATTAAAGTGTCAGAAAATAATTTAGAAAAAAAGTTTATTGAGTTTGTAGAGATAGTCAGAAGATTAAGAAGGGAGTGTCCGTGGGACAGGGAACAGACACATCAATCTCTCCGCCGCTGTTTGCTTGAAGAATCTTATGAAGTCCTTGAAGCAATAGATAATAACAATATGACCGAACTGAAAAAAGAACTCGGCGACCTTCTGCTTCAATTTGTTTTTCATACAGTTATGGCGGAAGAATCAAATACATTCACAGCAGAAGAAGTTATGGATGATGAAATCAATAAACTTATTGCCCGGCATCCTCACGTGTTCGGTGATACGAAAGTCAGCGGAAGCGAAGAAGTGAAAACAAACTGGGAAAAATTGAAAAAGAAAGAAGGCAGGGAATCGGTGCTTCACGGCATTCCCAAAGAACTTCCGGCATTATTTCGTGCATTCAGAGTTCAGGAAAAAGCCGCAAAAGTTGGTTTCGACTGGAAGACCGAAGCACCTGTCTATGAAAAGATTATTGAAGAAATTAACGAACTGAAACAAAATATTAATTCACACGAGGATAAAGAAAAAATCGAAGATGAATTCGGCGATGTGCTTTTTTCTATAGTAAATTATGCAAGATTTCTTAAAATTAATCCTGAAGATGCTTTGAGAAGGACAATCGAAAAATTTATCTCACGTTTTGAAAAAATCGAGCAATATGCAAAGGAAAACAATCTCAATATTGAAAAAATGACACTTGAAGAAATGGATAAAATATGGGAAGCTGCAAAGAAAAAATAATTAAGGATTATTCAATAGGAATAATTTGCTTTTATACAGGCGACCGCAAAATAAAGTATCTCCTGATTAAACATAGCAAAGGTCATTGGGCATTTCCGAAAGGTCACCGGGAAAAAGAAGAAACTAAGCTTGAAACAGCCAAAAGGGAACTTTTAGAAGAAACAGGCATTAAAAAAATAAAATTAATCGAAAAAAAAATTCAGATAATCGATTCATATAAATTTTTGAATTCCACAGGTGGAAAAACTCTGAAAACAGTTTATTATTTTATAGGTGAGTGTGATACAAAAAAGGTCAATATTGATAATAAAGAAGTAATAAAATATAAATGGTGTACACTTAATAAATCACTTGGCATAATCACTTTCAGTCAGCAGAAAAAGGTAATTACAAAAGCCAATAAAATAATATTGAAACTAAAAATGTAATATTGTATAAATGAAACAAACAGAAATGTTCAAAAGTCTGCGAAATATATTACTTGCTCTTTTATTAATTTTCTTTTTCAATTCGCAGTCGTATTCAGGCGGCGGACAAATAAAACTTGCCGAACTTAAAGCAAAAATAGATTCCATCCTCAAAAGCATTGATAACTGCACAGTTTCGGCAAAGTTAATGAGTGCATCAAAAAACGACGTCCTGTATGAATATGAACCGAATATAAAAATAATTCCCGCTTCAATTACCAAATTGATAACCGCTTCAACTGCAATTTATGTACTCGGCACGGGTTATCAGTTTAAAACGATTGTCTATACAGACGACATAAATATCAAAGAAGGAGTTATCAACGGAAATGTTTATATAAAAGGATTCGGTGACCCGGATTTCACAAATTCAGATGTTACAAATCTTGCACAACAGATATGTAATAAAGGTATAAAAACAATTAAGGGAAACATTATTTATGATGACAGTTTTCTTGACGACAAACATTACGGACTTGCAAATTATTATAAAGGAGATACGCAATTCAAAGACTGGCCTTATGTATGTGCACTTAGTCTTGATAAAAACAAACAGTATAAAAATCCTCCGAATCAGGCGGCACAATATCTTCTCGAAGACTTAAAAGCTAAAGAAGTTCAGATTGACGGAATAGTTGTTTCAGGAGTTACCCCCTCGGGAAGCAAAGAACTTGCAATTATTCAACGTTCGCTGTTTGAAGTGATATCGAATATGAATAAACCAAGCGATAATCAATCTGCAATAACACTTTATAAAGTTATTGGTGCTGTGTATGATTCACCTCCGGGAACACTGAAAAAAGGGACCGAAGCAATTATCGATTTTTTAACCTCAATTAATACTGACCGCGGAAGTTATGATTTCGTGGAAGGGTCAGGGCTATCAAGATATAATTATGTTACCGCAAGTCTGTATATGCGATTGCTAAAATATATGTATGATGATGAAAAAACCTTTGAAACATTTTATCAGTCTCTTGCAATTGCAGGAATTGACGGCACACTGAAAAAAAGAATGGTTAATACCGAAGCTGAGAAAAACATTCACGCAAAAACAGGAACCCTGCGGGATGTATCAACCCTGACAGGTTATGCGGTTTCGAGAGATAATGAACTGCTTATGTTTTATATTGCAATGAACGGCGTAGAAGGAAAAACAAATTATTACAGAAACCGTCAGGATGATATTTGTGACTTAATCTGTCAGTTCACGAGAAAGTGAAATAATTAAAGTATGGAATTTAAATTAACAGCGAATTATCAACCGACGGGTGACCAGCCGAAAGCAATTAAGGAATTAACCGAAGGAATTATTCGCGGAGATAAATATCAGACATTCCTTGGCGTAACAGGTTCGGGAAAAACTTTTTCAATATCAAATGTTATTGCAAATATAAATAAGCCCGTTCTTGTAATGTCGCACAATAAAACTCTTGCCGCACAACTATACGGTGAGTTCAAAAGATTTTTTCCGGAAAACAGAGTTGAATTTTTTATTTCGTATTATGATTATTATCAGCCGGAAGCGTACATTCCTTCTACCGACACATACATCGCAAAAGATTTATCAATCAACGAAGAAATAGACCGTCTCCGCCTTTGTGCTACTGCCGCCATCCTCGAAGGCAGAAAAGATGTAATCATAGTTTCATCAGTAAGTTGCATTTACGGTATAGGTGCACCGGAAGAGTATGCTGAACAAATGATAGTTCTGCACAAAGGGCAGACTTTTACAAGAAAACAACTTTTAACAAAACTTGTAGATATCCATTACACAAGGAATGACATTGAATTCAAACGCGGAACCTTCAGAGTGAGAGGGGATACAATTGAAGTAATTCCCGCCTATGAAATTGATATAGCATTGCGAATAGATTTATTTGAAGATAAAATTGAAGAACTTACATATTTTTATAAAACAGACGGAACAACGATAAGTAAAGAAATCAGTGCCTCTCTTTATCCCGCAAAGTATTTTCTGACAAGTCCAGAAAAGATTGAAAATGCTATCGAAAATATTAAAGAAGAACTTCAGGAAAGAATACTCTATTTTCAAAAACAGGAAAAATTTATAGAGGCACAAAGGATTGAACAGCGGACTAATTTTGATATTGAAATGATTAAGGAGGTCGGATATTGCACGGGAATTGAAAATTATTCACGCCATATGGATGACAGACCTCCGGGCTCGCGTCCTTCCTGCCTTTTTGATTACTTTCCAAAAGATTTTCTCCTGATAATTGATGAAGCACATGTTACCGTTCCGCAGATAAGAGGGATGTATAATGGAGATAGAATGCGAAAAAAAACACTTGTCGAACACGGCTTCCGCTTGCCATCCGCACTCGATAACCGCCCGATGACTTTTGAAGAATGGGAAGCAATGGCGAAGCAAGTCGTTTTTGTCGGAGCAACACCCGGAATATATGAACTCGAAAAATCCGAAGGCGTAATCGTTGAACAGATTATCAGACCGACTGGTTTACTCGACCCGGAAATTCAGGTGCGTCCTGTTAAAAATCAGATTGACGATTTAATAAATGAAATCAGAAAACGTGCAGAGAAAAAGGAACGTGTTCTAGTTACAACTCTCACAAAAAGAATGAGCGAAGATTTAACGGATTATCTTGAAAATATAAGTATCCGCGTCAGATATATGCATTCGGAAATTGATGCACTTGACAGGGTTGATATTCTTCGCGGGCTTCGGCTCGGCGATTTTGATGTACTTGTAGGTGTGAATCTTCTTCGCGAAGGACTTGATTTACCCGAAGTCTCGCTTGTTGCAATACTTGATGCAGATAAGGAAGGATTCCTTCGTTCTGAAAAATCTCTTTTGCAAACAGCGGGAAGAACAGCAAGAAATGTTAATGGACTTGTTATTATGTATGCAGATAAAATTACCGATTCAATGCGGAAGGTTATAGATGAAACGATACGCAGAAGAAAAATTCAGGAAGATTACAATAAAGAAAATAATATCCAGCCCGCGACCATTTATAAAACCTTTGAAGAAATTATGTCGACAACAATTGTTGCCGATTCGAAAGCAAATTATGACAGGAAGAAAAAAGAATTCAGACCGGGAGAATCGGTTAATATTGCGATTGACCCGATATTAAAAACACTCACCCAGAAACAAAAAGAAGAATTAATCGAACAATTACGGGTTGAAATGCTCGAAGCGGCAAAAGACCTCGAATTCGAACGCGCCGCCGAAATAAGAGATGAAATAGAAAAATTAAAAGCGTATAAACCGAAGAAAAAGATTTAAACCGTATATTAGTAATATACAAAACTGTATATTACTAATACAGGGTTTTTATTTAAAAACAAAACCACTAAAATATTTTCCATATTATAGATATAAATAAAAAGTCCGCCAAATTGCTTCAACGGACTTTTAAGGTATGAAATAAGGATATTTTAGAAACGTTATTTAACTAAGACCATTTTCCTTGTATCTGAAAAATTGTTTGTTTTTAAAGTGTAAAAATAAATACCCGATGTAAGGTTTGAGCCATTAAATTCGTATTCGTAACTTCCGGTTGTGAGGTTCTGTGAAACAAGATTTTCAACTTCTTTTCCGGATGCATCATAAACTTTAAGTGTTACAAATCCGCTTTTTGCTATATCAAATTTTATTTTTGTTGTCGGGTTGAATGGATTAGGGTAATTTTGTTTTAATGAGTAATTATCTGGGACTTCTGTTGAAATCTGATTTATTCCAATCATATAATTCACCGGATTAAATTGTGTCCAGCCGGCTGCCCAGTTAGTTGTTCCGAAAGCACCAACAAATGTTGTTGTCGTAAAGTAAGGGTCACTCAAAAGAGGCCATGTCCAGTTTGAACCTGTTAATGCCGGTGAACCCGCAAGTGGCATCCAGTTTGCACTGCTTCCGTTTTCATAACCATAAGGATTTGTTAACATTACTTCTGTATTGTTTGTTAATACTCTGTTCTGAAATGAAGCGGTATTTAAGAAGTTGATACCATTAAAACCATTTCCGCTCATTGATACCGTGTCTGCTAAAGTAGTCATTCCTGCAAAAATAATATTTTTAATTGCCATCGAGTCTCCAAGAAATGCATTCGCAACTCCAGTACCGTCAAATCTTACGCCGACAGGATAACCCATATAAATTGAATTAAAACAGTTCATTTTTGAACGTCTTCTGATATGCTCGCATCTTTTAAAGTTTGAGTTTATCGGAGTAGTAAGTACTCTTAAAGGTCCAATAAATGTAACGTTTGAAAATATAGGTGCTGTTCTTGGTGCATTCCAGTTTATTGGACTGTCTGCATTGTTGTCGCTTTCGAAACCGTTTGAACCGGAAACGTCTGCTATATTGCTATCCCTTATTCCAAGGAAAAACTGACATCTACCCCTGAATCCGTTATCAGTATCAAAATCATCATCTACACCTTTATATGCAATAAAATATTTGCAATTCACTGTTCCGCCAAACCATTCAAATGAATCGTCACCTGAAAAACTGACCTGAATGTGGTCAAGAGTTGTTCCTTTTCCTACTCCGCCCATTGTTAATCCGTTAATTTCGTTACCGCTAACTCCAGTAAGATTAATTCCCGGAAATTCAATTCTGACATACTGCATAATACCGGAATTGTCATTGTCGTCATGTCCGCCGTAATATGCAGGTGATGTAGTTGGTGGAAGTCCCTCAATTGCCGCTGTATCTGCTCCACTGACAGTATTAATGGTTGCTCTTCCAAGCATAATAATACCTCCCCAGTCGCCGGGTCCTCTTAATCCAGGAGCAATGCGGCTTGTGAAAATTATCGGCTGGGACACAGTCCCCACTGCGTTTATCTTTGCACCTCTTTCAATAATAAGTGTACCTGTTGTTGCTTTGTCACCGTAAAGAACTGTTCCGGCAGGAATTGTTATTGTTGCTGGTGATTTTATGTACACAAATCCTTTGATTATATAACGTATTGAGGAATTTAGTGACAGATTTGAAGTAATGTTGTTGTTATTTAGCGTTGTTGAATCGTAGGTCTGAGCAAAAATATTGAACGCAATAAAGAACATGATTACTGTATAAAAAATTTTTTTCTTCATTTAATTTCCTTTCTTTTTTTTAATTTCTTATTTTAATATTTATATGTTATACCTAAAGAATAACTTATGCCTGAATTATTTAATATTATTGTTTCATCTTTACCCGATACTAACTGTACGAATTTCTGTTTTTGATTCATAATGTCCTTTACGGAAAATTTTATTTCAATCTTTCCAAAGATTTTTTTTGATGCTGTAAAATCAAGAAAATCCCTGGGCAGCTCTCTTATATCATTGTATCCGTTAGTTCCCACCTCCATAATTCTTTCGCCAAAGCGGTTATATGTAAGATTAACATTTGTACCAAGGTCATAGTTGTCATAAAATAGTCCAAGGTTTATCATATATGGTGACTGACCTTGTAATCTTCTTTCCTTGGTTGTGGCAGTTGTAGTTACTCCCTCAAAACTTACTTTTGAATTTATTATTGCAAAATTTCCATTAATTGAAAAATTTTCAAATGTTTTTAAAATAAAACCGAGATTTTTCCTTAATTCAATTTCGGCTCCATAGTTATATGCTCCGGCTTCTGCATTCTTGAAAGTTTTAAGTCTGTTAGTTGTTGTTGGAATAAATACCTCTTCTATCGGAGAATCGATTTTTTTATAAAATAAACTGAATGAGATTATTTCTCCGGGCTGTGGAAATATCTCATATCGTATGTCGTAATTCCTAACTATTGTTCTGTGAAGATCTATTGAATTTCCAAGCACAAGTATACCCGTCACAAAATCAACGTATGAAAAAGGAGCTATTTCCCTTAATTCAGGCCTTGATATAGTTTGGGAATATGCAGCCCTGAAATTTGCTTTTTCTGTCAGTTTGTATACTAAATTAATAGATGGAAGAATATCGTTGTTTTTTACGTATCGTGATACAGGGTTTCCTATTATACCGAGTGTGTTTACACGTTGTTCATCGTATTCATATCTTGCACCGAATATTATTCTTAATTTATTTATAGGTATATCGAACATTGTATATGCGGCATACGTGTTTTCTGAAGCAGTATATTTATCGGATTCAGTTGTTAGTTCGTCATAAAATAATTTATTTACATCGAAGTTTTCCCGCTGAAATATTTTATCAACTGGCTGATATAATAGATTAAACGGCATCCCGATGTAGTATCCGACTCCGAAGTTTCTTGCACTGAAATTTCTATTGTTTCCGTTTAACAATGAACCAATTTTCATTCGTGTATTTGTGATTTTCACGGAAGAAAAGGGAATATTAAAACTGAATGGAGTTTCTATATTGACAGAAAAACTCCTATTAATATCATTTAAATTTGAGAAAAACCTTCCCCCCGCATACGTATTACCAAAATTGGGATTAATTGCGGCATAAAAGGGGTCGGAACCGTTAAAATCCCTCTGGTAAGTCATTGTTTTTATGTCAGGTTCCTTTCGGTTCGAATTTGAATATGAAAATTTCCAATCTAATAAAGAATTATTTAAAAATTTGAATACGTGCTCACCAAATAATTGCGTAGAATACAAATCTCTTTGTGTAAATCGTGTGATATATAGTTTCCTGTCAAATGCATCTGACCCCTGGCTTCCGTTTACATATCCTTCATAATATTCAGTTTGATCATCCGAATTCATTGTAATAGTAGATTTAAAACTGATTTTGTTTAAATCATTTAACTTGAGATTCAAATTCAGAAGACCTCCCCAGAGTACAGAAAATTCTGAATTCCTTCCGGTATAATGTGAGATTTGAGTAAAATCAGTATTGAAATCATTTCTTTCAACCTGTTTATTTGAAAATCCGGATTTGTAAGTGTATGCGGCTAAAAAACCAAATGGAATTTTTCCGAGTTTATATTCATTGCCGATAGATAAAGTAAATCCAGTGTTTAAAGGTGCTTTTACACCGGTTTGTTCCCAGTTGTTGGGGAATGAGCGGCTGTATTCGGTTATTTGTTCACGTGTGAAATTTGTATTTTTCAATTGTATTGTGGGGAAATTAGCAGGAAGCATTCTGCTTTTATCTATTCCAAGATTAATTCCTAAGACCTTTTTTTCTGTGGATGAATAATCGTAAAATGTTTTCGTCGAAGTGTTATCATTAAATGAGGAATTTAAACCAAGACTTAATGTAAAAACATCCGGAAATTCTTTTGTTGTTATCTGTACAAGACCACCTGAATAGCTTCCGGGTTTATCGGGGGTGAATGTCTTTGAAATAATAATATTTTCAAGTAAGTTTGCAGGAAATAAATCAAATGAAAATGCTTTCTTATCAGGTTCTGTTGAGGGAAGTAGAACGTCGTTAAGCATTGTATTGTTGTATCTTTCTGATGTTCCTCTGATAAAAACGTATTTATCTTTTACAATTGATACTCCCATTACACGTTTTAATACATCGGAAGCCGCATTGTCGGGTGCACGTTTCATTTGCTGCTCACTAATCCCATCCTGAAAATTGTTTGAATTTTTTTGGACAATAAGCAATGAATTCTCATTTGATAAGCTAACTGTAGACTCTACTAAAATCTCTTCAGTAGTAAGCCCATCAACAGTTAGTACAACGTCAAGTTTCAGGGTTTCATCTTTTTTCAATGTGACATTTTTTGCAGTAAAAGTATTATATCCAATATAAGATACTTTTACAGCATATGTTCCTTCTTTTAAATTTGTAATTTCGTAAGTTCCATCTAAATCCGTTACTGCTCCTATGTTTGTTCCCTCAATTTTAATCAGAGCACCAATTAGCGGCTCTGAATTCACTGCGTCTATGACCTTCCCTTTTATCGCTTGTCCCGAAGCAATACCTGAATAAAATAACAGGATTAATAAAATTTCTAAAATATTCCTTTTCATAACCTTTGTTTTTAATTTTTAAATTTTAAAACTGTGTACAAAGTTATCTGACAACAGTTAGTAGGATATTAATAAATTTTTAAATTTACCTTATTTTTGTGTTTGAAGTTTGTTTTAAAAAATTCAGGATAAAATTAGAATTAAAATATAAATAAATTAAGATTATGTTAGAGTTTTATTTATAATTCTTCTGATGTTTTATTTTTATATTTATTTTTATAACTTTAAGCAAATAAATATTATTTAATTAAATTGTTACGGCTTAAATATATTTTTATTATTGGTTTATTGATTTTTGCTGTTCCTGTTTATTCTTACATCATAAACGGAAGGGTTATTGACCAGAATAATTTTCCCGTTCCAAATATTACAGTATATTTAAGCAACGGCTCAAATTCGGGAACGGTTAAAGACCTCGAATTCGATCGCGCCGCCGAAATCAGAGATGAAATCGAAAAATTAAAAGCGTTTAAGCCGAAGAAGAAAATTTAACAAACCCAATACACCAAAAACAGCAAGAAATTATTTTCTTTTCCATTTTATTTGAAATTCAAGTTCCTCAGATTTCCCTTCTCTTTCGTGTTCGATGTTTATAATAGAATCTGACGGAATAAATAATTTTTCCTTTCCAACCTGAATTCGAAACCGTTATCCGGATTCAGGCGAATTAGCAAGTCGTCTTAATTTTGAAATGAATTGTTTTCTGGAATAATCTTTTTCAATATCACGATTTTTTTTTTCATGGTGTTTTCTTTTTTGCTTAAGATTACTGTTAATTGAACTTACCATCATTAGTAAATATTATCTAACAAATAACAGAAAATATCATTTGCTAAAACACGTTCATTTTCAGCTTGATTTGTGTTATGAACAAGACCATCTTTAGAATGAAAATAAAATTCAAAATTCTCGTTTTTAAAAATTATTTGGTTTGTATTTTCATCAAATCGAACATCATATACATTTTCAGGATGGTTGGAAGGTCGCATAATGCCGTCATTGATTCTGGTTGAGTCAGGCGGATATTCAACATAGAGTTTTCCCATTCCAGAAACACTCAATCGAATAATAATGTAATCTTTAACTTTCAGAAAGTTTTCTGGACTAAAACAATCCTTGTTTTCCATATTGTTGGATGGGGTTTGTGCTAAACAAACAATAAAGACAAAGAGTGATAAAATTAATAATATTGTTTTTTTCATATTTTATTTTTTTTTATTTAGAAAAATTCTGTGGATTTAGAGTTGCCCTAAGTGCTTTTCTTCTCATAATTGTTTTATTAAAAACAGTTATATGAAAATAACATATTTATATAAAACAAAATCTATATTATTTTTCTCTCAAAAATTTTCAGGTTGCAACCATTTTATTATCGACGGTGAGATTCTGCTGAATACAAACAAAGGCAAGTAAAATATCAAAACTGGTAACAGTAATCATCCTTTCGCTTGTTATTTTTATTCTCAATTAATTTTAATATGTTTAATGAAATAAAACTCTATACTTTTTTGTACCGGATTAAGAATATTTTAATAATTATTATTTTATTTTCGATACCCGCATATTCCTATGTGATTAACGGAAAAGTGATTGACCAGAATTATTTTCCTGTTTCAAACATTACCGTATATCTGAATAATGGTTCAAGTGCCGCAACCGCAAAAGACGGTACATTTAAACTGTCTATTGATAAACTCCCCTATGATGTTTATTTGATTGACCTCGCAAAATCAATTGGGGTGCAATACAGAGGTTTATATTCTTATAATCCGGAATTAACTTTGTTTGGCGACCAGCCTCCAAGGAATGTCAATTCTGAATATATTAAAGTTGAATTTCCCGCTGTACCTCGTGGAATAAATGCAGTGATAAAATTTATTAGCAGCGATATTTTCAATTGCAAAGATGAACATGCTGTCTCAGGCGAAACATCAAAGTTAATTAAAGTCGACTGGCTGAATTCTTCAAACAGTATAAACGGAAGGGTTATTTATCTTGAAAAATCTTCATCGTCATATGGGAAATATATGGAGCGCTCATATACGGTTCTTAAAGATTTTGTGCCCCAGCAGGTAAAATTTGATTCATTGGGATTCAATCAGCCGGTCGGTGATTCATATCTTACTATATATATGCCCATAGTCAGTTATGACAAAAAAGGATTTTCTGTTTATGCAGATTTTCTTTCGCTTAACCGCAATGCCGAAATCTTGTTGAATGAAACCGAAGGTGATATAATTTTTACAAAAGTGCTGATACCAAATAACCTGCCATACAGTTACAGGCTTAAAGTTATGGGCTATGGAAATTACAAAAATAATTCGGGATTTGCTGGATATTATTACACATATCCGAATTCAACGTTGAATATTGAAAGTGTTACCCCTCCGCAGTTGTCTGGTCCTCAAGATAAATTTTACAATGTTAATAACGGCACATTATTTTCATTTGAATGGGGTACTGGTTCGGGGATTTACGTTTTGAATTTTCATTCTTACAATCCCGTTGGTGATTTTTACATAGTAACAAACGAAACTTCAATACGTTCGCCTTTGAATTATTGCTATGGAGTTATTTCAGGAGATGATTACAGCTGGAATGTATCAAAATATTTGCCGTATTCTTCCGTTGATGATTTTGTAAAAATAAAAAATTTCGCAAACGACGTCGGATATAAAGCAATAAGCACATCCGAAACAAGAACATTCAGAACGAAGTATTAAAATCGTCTTAACCGAGATTAAAATGATTTACCCGATTTCACAGATTCAGGAATAAAAAATTATCCCCTTATCCCACTTCAAAGGAGGAAGTAAATAAGTCTATTCGGAAAATCATTATTTTTCAACCAAAACAACAAACTAATCTAACTAACTTAATTAACTTAAATAACTTAATTGAACATTGAATATAGAATTTTATGAACTCTTATACATATTCCTGAGTATTATCTGATTCTCCCTCCATTTTTTTCGTACTTTAAGAAATAATTCCAGATATACCTCCCTTTGCAAAAATTTTTCTAATTCAATGCGTGCTTCTTTTCCAAGTTTTTTTAATTTCAACCCATTCTTTCCGATAATAATTTTTTTCTGGGATTCTTCTTCAACAGTTATATCAGCCCGTATTAATATTTTTCTTTCAGGTCTGTCTTTAAATTCCCGCACTTCAACAAAAGAACTGAAAGGCAATTCATCACGATACAATTCGAAAATTTTATTTCTTATAATTTCCGAAACAAAAAATCTTTCACTCCTGTCGGTCAAGGTGTCTTTGTCAAATAAAAATTCTGAAATAGGAAGATTTTTAATTATTACTTTGTAAAGTGAATCAAGGTTGAATTTATTTAATGAAGATACCGGAATAATGTTTTTATAACCCATTTCTTTTTCCAGTATCTCAATATCTTTTATTACCTCCTGCTGGCTTTTTAAATCTATTTTGTTGAGGACAAAAATTCTTTTTTTCTTCAGGAAGATATTTTTATAATTTTCTTCTGTTATCTGTAATTTTTCTAAAATTATTTTTCCCGCATCAATTAGATGTAAAATAATATCTGCATCGTTTAGAGCAGACTTTATTTCCGAAACCATAAAACTATGAAGCACGTTCTTTGCTTTAAACATCCCCGGAGTATCGAGAAAAACTATCTGGCTTGCACCTTTGGTCAAAACCCCGAGAACTTTATTTCTTGTAGTTTGTCCTTTTGAATTTACAATAGACAGGGGAGATTCGAGAAAAGCATTTACCAGTGTGGATTTTCCTGAATTAGGTCTGCCGACAACAGCAACGTATCCGCATTTTGTTTTTTCTTTTACTTTTTCCCCGGTTGTCACTTTTCCGTGATTTTTATTTGATTTGCAGATTTAAGGATTATTTGCGGTTTGCCATTGTATTCCGATATAGTCCCGTTCATTTCTACATATTTGTTCTTGAATTTTTTTATATCACCGAATGCACTGAAATAATCCGCAAAAATTGTTCCGCTGACAGGATTTTTTGGATATTTTTCCTCGAAGTTGAGATATGCTACCTTTTCCCTGATTACAACGTCGGCAACATAACCCTTTATTATGCAACTCTTCCCGATATATGAAGAAGCCTGTCTTGAATTTATTCTGTATGTTTCAGATTTTGGTTTCCTTTCGGATTTCTGCCTTAACGTGTCGGGAGTGCTTAATGTATTTGTATCTTTCTGCTGTGGTAATTGTGTTTGAGGAGCAACCTGTGAACTTATGTTTTCATCAGGTCTCTTAATCTTTATTTCCTCTTCTTTTTTTGAACAGGAAAAAAAGAAAATTGAAATTATTAAAACAAGAATTAACTTTTTCAAATTTTATTTTTATGTTATTTTAAAAAATCTTTCTTTTTCTGAAAAATCTGCATCATCCGCAATCTATTAATCATTCATTTTTGTTTTCTTTTTGCTCCCGGTATATTGACAATCTGATAGAATAAAGCAAGCAGGGATACTACCGCACTTAATATTATAAGTGTGTTAAGACGCTTAATCCCGATATAAAAAAAAGCTATTGTAATTATTATGGTAAATATTAGGGTAATATATTCCGCAAGAATTTTTTCTTTTTTAACGGGAATCGAAAGCAGGAGCAATATTACCCCTGTGGCAGGTCCGATAAAAGCCGTAAGGCTCTTTTTATCCGTGTCTGCAATGATGTAACCGAATAATCCAAGAATAATTAGTATAAGACCGTTAAAAATTATTACCTGCTCTTTTTTCAATTATTTCGCCTTTTTAAAGTAAAATAAGTTATCAACATAATTTAATTATATCAATTCAAATCTTGAATAATTATTTTGGAACAAACACACAATTTTTAAAGTTTGAAAAAGAAAGAAAGGATTAGGCATATGAAATATTACATAGTTATACTATCAACTTTGTTTCTTTTTGTAACAGGATGTAAGAAGGAACAAAGCCAGAACACAGTATTAGACGGGGATAAAAAGACCACCGAGCAAATTATTAAAACATCTCCGGGATCAAACACCACAGAGGATATCACAGATTTAAAAAAGGATATGAAAAAGGAATCTTCTGTAAACCTGAAACAGCTTGAAAAAAACACGTCCATAAATGAAAACATCAATACTGAAAATGCTCCTCAAATTAAACGTCTTGTTATTAAAACTGGGACAATGAGTGTGGAAGTTGAAAATTTCGAAGATGCAGAAAAAAAAGTTCAGGAAATTGCAGTTAAACAGGGAGGATATATTGCAACTTCAAACTCAAACCTCACTGCTTCCGGAAAAAAGCAGGGCAGTATTACCGTAAAAGTACCGGCAGATAAATTCGATATTCTCACATCTGAATTATCGGTTATTGGAAAAGTAGCGGCAAAAAATATTTCTACCTCGGATGTAACTGAAGAATATGTTGACCTTGAAGCAAGAGTGAAAACACAGAAAGAACTTGAACAAAGGCTGTTAAAATTACTTCAGGAAAAATCTGCAAGATTGTCTGACTTGATTGAAGTTGAATATAAACTTGCAGATGTCAGGAGACAAATTGAAAGCATAGAAGGAAAAATCAGAGTACTCTTAAACAAAGCCGATTTTTCAACACTTACAGTTACTATATATGAACCATCTCTTTTGCAGACCTCATCTGGCGGTGGATTCTTCTATGAAATCGGGCAGGCAATAAAAGACGGACTGAAAGGATTCACAAATGTCCTTGTTGTAATTATTTCAGTGCTGATTGCGTTTATTCCATTATTTGTTCTCGGATGGATAATTTTCATCATCGTCCGCAGAATAATAAGAAAGAAACAGGAAAAAAGAGAAGCTGTAAAAACATCGAGTTAAAAATTAAAGCATTGGATTAATTTATGCTAATTAGAAGTTCAACTTCTAATTAGCATATTTTTTAAAATTCTTTTGTGTTTATATCTTCTCAATCACAACCGCTGTTCCGTATGCGAGAACCTCCGTTACTCCCGACATAACATCGTTTGCATCGTATCTCATTCCGATTATTGCATTGGCACCCATTTCTTCAGCGTGTTGCATCATAATGTCAAATGCTTCCTGTCTTGTCTTTTCGCACAGTTGAGTGAACAAAGTAATATTACCACCGACAAGGGTCTGAAACGATGCCCCGATTGTTGCAAATACATTTCTTGACCTTACGGTAATCCCCCTTACGATTCCAAGATTTCTAACGATTTTACATCCTTCAAAATCAAAAGCTGTTGTTATAAAATTTTTATCCATAGTTTTTTAAACGAACTTAATTTAATTTTAAAATGCCTTTCAATATATTAAAAGGCTTTGTTTTTATATACGTAATTTGTAATAACAAGTTGAAATTAAAATGGCATTAAAGGTAAAAATTTTTTCGTTCAGTTATAAAATGTCAGGAATTCCCGAAGATAATTCGGGTAATGGCGGGGGATTTGTTTTCGATTGCAGGTTTATATACAATCCCGGCAGACTTGAAGAATTCGGAAATTTAACAGGAAAAGATAAAGAAATAATAGATTTTCTTGACGGGAAAAAATCGATGCAGGAATTTCTCGAAAATGTAATTGCCATAATAAAACCTGCAATTGAAAATTATCTTGAAAGGGATTTCACAGACTTGATGATTTCATTCGGCTGTACAGGCGGCCGCCACCGCTCAGTCTATTGTGCGGAAAAAATAAATAAATATATAAACAAAACTTTCCCTCAGGTATTAACAAAACTCCACCATATAGAATTACAATAATTAATTCCCACACTCTCTACATCTCTCAACCGTACAAACTTAACAAACTTAACTAACTTAATTAACTTAACTAACTATTACACACTCATAGTTCTGTTGCCCGTCAAAAGATTAAGTACCCTTGCGGCAATTAAATCAGCAAGGTCATTGAAATTCTGCGGGTTGGTTTCGAACCCGGGCATTGCAGGTAAAATGTGTCCGCCCGCCTCTATTACTTTGAGCATATTCTCAAGATGAATTTTGTTCAGCGGAGTTTCCCTTGGAACAATAATCAAAGGACGGGAATATGACATTGCATAATCCGCTGCTTTTTCGATTAGATTCTTACAGGCACTGTGAGCAATTCCGGAAAGAAAATTCATCGAACAGGGACACACTATCACGCCGTATACAATATAATTAACTGAAAAAATTTCTGATTTTAAATCAAGTATGCTATGCATCTTTATTATTGAACGCGTACTGATATCAGGAAATAATTCCGTAGCATTTGGCTGGCGTATGTCTATATTGCATTCTTTGAATAAATTATATTGCCCGTATTCCGATAAAATCAAATCTACATTAAATTCGTTTACAAGAAGCATCCTGAGCATTCTTAAACCGAAGATTGCTCCGCTTGCACCGGTTATTGCAAGTACAACGTTTTTCCTTTCTCCGCCTGCCGTTTTTGTCAATGGGTCAGGCTGGGGGGACGGAGTAGGTGATGATTGATTATCCATAGTTTTTTATTTTTATCTGTTTAATAAAAAAGATATTGTCAAAAGAACCAGAGAAACAATTACTATAAATATAATATTTTGAAATATAAAAACTTGAGCAATAAAAATTACTATTCCAAAAAGCATTGTAAGTAATATTTCCAGTAATCTTGTTGCAGAGTTGTATTTTGTGTATTCTGATGTAAAAGGATACTTTTTATCGATTATATTATAAACGGAATTAATAAAAATTATCGAAGATAAAAAGTAAAAAAGATTTAACGATAATGTAGCGGGAGCAATTTTGAAACTCAATATAACTCCAATTATAATAATTATAGGCAGGACAAAATTTATATATAAAAATTTCTGAATGCCAAGTAAAAATTTTTCACGGCTTTTAATCGGAAGAATTGAATAGAACCAGTTCATATCTCCTGTGTTTTCATCTGCGATTTTTGTATTTGAGTCAAGAAGCCGTATGCATAGTAAAAGCATCATAGATATCGAGGGACTTAATATTTGATACTTCGGATTTGAAAAAAAAACGTCGGAATTTGAAAAATTCATTATTAAAAAATTTTTCGCACCCGATAACACTCCGACAAGACAAAAACCAACCGGAATAAGGGCAATAGGCAGATATTTCACCCGTAGTGTTTTGGAATTTTTAAGATGATTTTTAATCAGCCCGTAGGATGCCTTTTCAAGATTGGTTTTTAAAATGAATTTTTCAATAAATATATTCCATTTTTTTATAATAGCGAAATCCCTCTTTTTTCTTTGTTTCGGCTCAAGTGCATTTACAATATCCGCAAGTTGATAGTAATTCCCTTTCATAAAAGAATAGAGCAGATAAATAATCAAAAGAGTTATCGCAATGCATATTGCTGCTTCCGCAGGATTATTGATTGATTTAGCAAAAAACGTCTGTGGAAAATATTTCACTGTGTTATTCCCAAGCAGTGTGTTCCTGTCAATGAAATTTGATTTTGATGCAAGACTTGATGAATACATTACAAATCCAACAAAAAATATCTGAAAAATATATATAAGATAATTTGATTTACCGGAAATATATTTCAGTAAAATTGTATAAAGTATGATAATTAAAGTGGTTGCAAATATTATAAAAGAAAGATTTAAAACCAGAAATACCAAAGTTCTCAGAATACTGTATTCATAAAAATAAAAATAAATTATTTGAGGCAGTATGCTTGTAACCGCAATAACGAAAACAAATAAAATTGCAGAAAAATATTTTGCAAGAAATAAATCTTTTTGCTCAACAGGTAAATTTTTAATAACGTCTATTGAGTTTTTTGAGAAAAAAAGATTATTGTAATCTGTCAGCACTACAAACATCAGCAAAAAAATATTAACGGTAAAAGATAAAATAGCAAAACTTATTTCATCGAATGTAATGAAATAATTAAATGAAATTGCCGTACTGGAAAAAAGATAACCGATAAGAATTCCGATTAATTTTTTCTTTCCGGAATTGTCTTTATCTCTGAAATCTAATTTTATAAATAATTTTATTAATTTACTGAACATATTATTATTTGTTTTTTCTGTATTCCTGAACGGCTTTATCGTGTTCCTGCAGTGTCGAAGAAAATTTATGCCCTCCTTTTCCGGTTGCGACAAAGTAAAAGTAATTTGTTTCCTTTGGATTTAAAACTGCCGTAAGGGCATTAAAACCAGGATTATTTATAGGACCCGGCGGAAGCCCCAAATGAATATATGTATTGTAGGGAGAATTATATCTTAAATCTTCCTTTCGCAGTCTTTTTGGACCACCGGGAATAACGTACTGTAATGTCGGGTCTGCCTGCAGTTTCATTTTTATTTTTAGTCTGTTGAAATAAACACCCGCTATCAATGGCATCTCATCATTGATAGATGTTTCCGCCTGAACAATTGATGCAAGGATTGTTACATCAAATAAATTCAGATTTTTTGAAGATAATATTTGGTTGAAATTAGCGTCTTTTCTTGTTTTTTTCAGAAACTCATTCACCAATAAATTCACGAGTGATTTTTCATCAATGTCGTTTGACAGGAAGTAGGTATCGGGGTATAAAAACCCTTCAAGGTTTTTAACTCTGTCTTTGATGCCAAGCAGGTTAATTAATGAATCGTTTTCGGATTCTTTTAAAAATAAGTCTGTCGATAAATTCAGTTTGCTTTCTGCGAGTTTCCCAATTTGTTTCAATGTCCAGCCTTCCGGAACGGTAAATTTTATTATGGTTGGTTTTCCCACAAGGACCGATAGTACTTCTGCATTACTGATGCCGTTTTTAAATGCAAAATAACCTATGTTAATTTTTTCTTCGGATGCTCTTATCTTTGCTGTAATTTTGAAAAGAAATTTACTTTTTATTATATCGTTTTCTTTCAAATCTTCAGAAATTTCTTCAAGTGTCTGTCCCTTTCTTATGTAAAATTTCTTTTCACTACCCCCTTCCCAACTGTGTTTTGCAAAAAGAACCTGATAAGAAATTAATATTATTAAAATTATATTAAAAACAGAAACGAGACTATAATAAACAAAAGGTTTTTCTCCGGAAAAGTCGCCTAATCTCCAAAACTTTTTGTACAGAAAGAAATATACATCTTTTAATAGTTTTAATTCCCACGAAAGAATTTTTTTGATTCCCTGTCCAATTTGGGAAGTTTCAAAAAATATTTTTATTTTTTTAAAAAAGTTTTGTGTAAAATTCTTAGCGATTGAAAAATACTTTATTAATAATGGACCGTTAATCTTCCATATTATTACAAAAAACGGCTTTACTCTTCCCCCTGATAAAGTAGCATAATTAACAACCTGTCGAAATATTTTTTTTATAAAAAAACCTGCTTTTTTTGCGAGAGGCAAAAATTTCTTTCGGGTCTTTAATAAGAAATTATAAAATGAAATTGAAAATATTGAGAAATATTTTTTTATGTTATTTGAAAAAGATGAAGTGAATTTCTTCCAAGAAAGTCTTAATTTTTCGGAAAAGAGTATTTTCAGAATATTTGATAAAAAATTAATAATTCTATTTATAGAATTTCTTAAATTCAAATACCGGATGTTAATTTTTTGTTTTTAAAATAATCAAATGTTCCATAAGCAAAAACGACAATAAGAGTAAATAAACTTAAAACAAGAAAAAATGAAATATTTCCATTGTCATAGTATAACTCGATTTCAGAATCCGCCGAAGGAGAAACTACGCCCCTCATTGAATTGTTAACCCTGTACACACTTGTTTCCTGCCCATTTATTTTTGCTTTCCATTTTGGATACCAGGTGTCGCTTATTACAACCAGTCCCGGGCTAAATGTCCGAATTTTCATTGAATGATTATTAACTTCTAACACCTCAGCTTTTGAATTTTCGGAATTTACAGGAAGAACAGGCGGCTCTCCATTGACCACCGCTTTTTCAAGAGGATTGAACTTGTCTGAAATAAGCATCTCTGCACTTTTCCTGTCATCTGCAGGGGTAGATAAAATGTCTTTTACAACCCATGCTCTTGGAAATACGGAATCAATCTGATAATGTTTTACCCCCATAGTATCGGATTTTAAAACGAAAGGCTCTGATAAATTATAATAACTAAGAAAATCTTTTACTCCCCACATTCTTGAAAGAGTTACAAACTGCGGCATTACTTGTAAAGTTCTTTTATCTTTTACCTGTGCAATTTTTCTGATAATGCCGGGATGATTTGCATCTCCCCAGACATCATATACATAATTCGGGCATAGATTTGTATATCCGCAAACAGTGTTGATGTGATAGTATGAACTTGTATTTGGTGGAAGAATCTGTGACTGAACTTTATATAATGTCTTATCGCCTTCCCATCCCCTGCTTCTGTTAAATACTTCCATCCCGAGTTCTACATTTCCCATTGTAAACTCCCGCCTGAACTCACCTCCGCATAATGAGTTAATAATTTGGTTATCTTTCGGATAATATAAATCAATATTTGATGTTACAACGCCACGTCCGGTCATTGTATATATATCGAAAAATACCAGTATTGACAGGCTAATTCCGATAATATACGGTTTATTTTCATTTATTCTTGATAAAACATTATCCCGCTTTTTTGTGATTATTTTATTAATCGGTTTTGCTTTTTTTCCTGCACTTTGTTTTACAAAAGATTTTACCCCTGTAAGTATTTCTATAACATATTTAATTCCGAAAATACTTATAAAAATAAATGATAATTCCGTTCCTATCAACCACCTCGCAGGAAAACGAAACGAACTTACAAGCGGAATAAATGAAAATACTTTATAGAGTTTAAGGTTTTCTCCAAGTGCAAATAAAAATGATAGTACAGCAATAATTGTGAATATTTTTACGTACTGATTTGTCTTAATTCTTTTAAATATTGCAATTAATGCAAACGCAAAGATAATAAGTCCAATGTAATGAAAATATTCCCAGAATAAATATTGTTCTTCGGATTTAAAAGTGAAATTTCCGGCATTTCCCATAAAATATGGATATATGAACGTTAGCAACCCGTTCCATGGCAGACTTCCCATTCCTGTAAATTTTTCCGTCAGATTTTCCTGTGTTCGAATTGAAAACGATGAAAGCTGAATTGTATCTCTCACCTGTGCATACCCGATTAATAAACTTATTCCGATTGCTATTAAAAAAAATAATATAATCTTTTTGTAATATTCCCTGAATTTCATTTCGCCGAAATAAAACCTGAGAAAAATATATAGTACGGTTATAAAACCACAGATGAAAGAATATTGCGGATGGTTTGTAAGAAGCATCAGTCCTAAAATAGAACCGAAAAACATCGCATACGAAATTCTGAACTTTTTAATATAATATTCAGCAAACAGAAATAGCCATGGAGCAAGTGCAATAACAGCATAAATATTCAGATGCCTTGTGTGTCCGGTTGTAAATGACCCGCATATTGCGTATGCAACAGCCACTGGTATTGATAACCAGCCGTTCCCTGAAATTTTCTTTATGAAAAAATACACTCCTGTTCCTGCAAGTATTGCATGAAAAATTAAAAACCAATTCATCGCCTGAACCGGATTTAACAAATAACACGTTATAAGATTAAAGGGATATAAAAATCCGTTTTGTCCCTCTGCAAAAACAGGAAAGCCTGAAAAAATATACGGTGTCCATTGTAAAATTTCACCTGCTTTAAGTGCCTCCGCATAAAGAAACCTTATTGGAAAAGAGAAAAAAAGAAGGTCATTTGTTGTAATGTCATTTGTAGCTATAACCTCACCCGTTAGTAAATTATTGAAGAAAATAAAAACAGCTCCAGTTATCATTATTATTGCCGTGATATCGGGAAGTCTTTTTTTTAAAAATTTATTTTGCATAATTTAACCAGAACTTTTTGTTTATTAATTTTGTGTATCCGATACCGATTTATATAATTCTTTTACTTTAGAATCATCCGGACTTATTTTTAAAAATCTTTCAAACATTGTTTTAGCATCTTCTTTCCTGTTTGATAATTTATAATAATTCCCGAGCTTATAAAGCACTTTTTTGTAATCAGGAAATATCTCAAGCCCCTTTTTATAATAATCTTCGGCAATTTTATTATCGCCCATTGAAGAATATGCAATGCCGGAAATATAGTATGTATATGACGATACAGGGTCAAGCTGTGCCGATGTTCTTAAATATGGAAGTGCATCCCCGGGAGCCCGCACACTTATTCTGTTTAATGCCATCATAATATAACTGTTAGTTTCCCGGCTTAATATATGCGTTTTGTCCGGGTCAAATTTATAAACATCCAGTACTTCTACGTTAAATTCGTCTCCCGCATCCAAAGGGTCTTTATTTGTGCTTGTATAAAGAGTATTCTGATTTACTACGCGATACCATTCTCTCTGAAATACAAGATAATTTGCACCGTTTTTTTTAAGAAAATCAATCATAATATCCTGATAATTTTTGTCCATCATCTTATCAATCAATCCGGGAGTTATTAATCCTGCAACATCAATAATTTTCCTTCCCGAATAATAGCCGATTGCTCCGACATCATGTGTAGCTATTATTTCATCGGATTTTGTGTTTTCTTTCAGCCAGTTTGCAGTTACAACGTGTCTGTCGTGTATGTAAGCACATTGTTCCGCATAATTTGTTTTATTTTCATTATAATTTATAAAAGAATAAACAATAATTATTGCTCCAATTAATATAATAATAATTTTTGAAAATGATTTGCTTTTAAAATATTCTCCGGTAAGCTTTGAAATGAAGCGGAACCCTGACCCTGCGGACAGAATAATAAAAGGAATTAACGGCATTAAATAACGTCCGAACCTGTGAGCATAAGGTAATTTATACCAGTAAATGAAAATCGTTATAATTATAAAAAGAATGTAAATCAAATTGCTGTTACATTTTTTTCTGACTATATCTTTTAAAAGTCTTATAACAGAAATGAAAAACCCCACTGCTAAAAATCCATAAGCACCCGAAGTAAAATAATTCCACACTTCAAATTTCAGAAAATCCGCCCTGCTTCTGAATTCTGGCGTATAATATGTCAGTTTTGCATTATAAGTATTCGGAAGTATAGAACCTGACAAAATAAGATTAAAAATGAAATAAATAATAATAATTCCTCCGGAAATTATTCCAATTTTTTTTAATTCATTTTTTGTGAATAATTTAATGTTTTTATTCGTTTTTGAAATCCACAATGCGTAAAGATAATCAATCGCAATTGCCGCAATGAAAGCAACTCCGTCCGGTCTTCCCCACAATACAAGTCCAAGGAAAACTGCAAATAATGTTGCTTTTCTTTTTTTATAAAAATATACTGCGGCAATAAGAATAAATATAAACATTGTTGTTTCCATACCCGAAACCGAAATGAAATTGAGCCATTTGTCAGCGAGTAAAACAGAAACAAAAATAATTGCAATAACATTTTCTTTTTCGAAATCAAAACTCGCAAGTTTATAAAATGCAATACCGCTGACCGAAAGAAACAAAATTCCAAGAATGTAACTTAATACCATTTCATTATTTGTAAAAATAAATCCAAGAGCAACAATAAATGTATAAATAGGAGAAGTTGAACCCGCTGTTACCATTTCGGATTTAAAATATGAAAAGCTGTGAAAATCAATCAGGTTTCTCGCAAAAGTTAAATGTATCCACGGGTCGTCCAGAGTGAAACTAAGATAACCGTTCTTTCCCAATGCAAAACTAATATAGTAATAACCAAGTATTGCAGGGATAATCACGATAAGAAAATAAATAAAAATTTTTATTTTTTTTTCAGGTTCAAATACCCAATCGGTATTAAATACAGTTATTGCTGACTTCTTTTTTTGTTCCGGTGTCCTTTTTGCCATTTGTATAAATTACTATAATTCTCAAATTAAAAAAACCCTTTCAATAATTAAATGTATTCTTAGAAGTTAAGTTAATATAATTTTATTTTTAATTGATATTTTTTGACTTATTTTTACTCTCAAAATTTAATTAACTTAACAAACTTAAATAACTTAATTAACTATAAGAGATGAAAGGAATTATTCTCGCAGGCGGTGCAGGAACAAGAATGTATCCGATTTCGGAAATTTACAGTAAACAGCTTACGCTGATATATGATAAACCTCTTATTTATTATCCGCTCTCAATCTTAATGCTCGGAGGAATAAAGGAAATTCTGATAATATCAAATATTGAAACTATTCCCCTTTATAAGAAATTATTTAAAGACGGTTCTCAAATTGGTTTGAAAATAGAATATGCAGTTCAGGCAGCCCCCAATGGAATTGCAGAATCATTTATTATCGGAGATAAGTTTATAGGGAACGACAGTGTGACTCTTATTCTTGGCGATAATATCTTTTATGGAAAACTTGATTTTCTCTATGATGCCCTTCAGGTAAATAAAGGAGCTACTGTTTTCGGTTACCGTGTTAACGACCCCGAAAGGTATGGTATAGTTGAATTTGACAAAAACGGCACGGCTATATCAATAGAGGAAAAACCCAAACATCCAAAATCTAATTATGCTGTTCCCGGATTGTATGTCTATAATAATGATGTTGTAAATATTTCAAAAAACCTGAAACCTTCCGCAAGAGGTGAACTCGAAATCACCGATGTTAACGTTGAGTATCTGAAAAAAGGGTTGCTGAAAGTTGTCCAGATTGGAAGAGGTGTTGCATGGCTTGATACCGGTACACCCGTTTCATTGCTTCAGGCATCGAACTTTTTTGGTGTAATCGAGGATAGGCAGGGTCAAAAAGTCGCCTGTATCGAAGAAATAGCATACAGTATGGGTTTTATAAATTCAGAACAACTTGAAAAAACAGTTAATGCTATGCCAAAATCAGATTATAAATCATATCTGGAAAATTTTTTAAAAGAACATATAAAATAAATGAATTTTATCCAAACAGAAATAAAAGACGTTTTAATCATCGAACCCGACATATTTCCCGATGAGCGGGGATATTTCTTCGAGTCCTATAGCGAAATAAAATATAAAGAAAACGGATTTAAACAAATTTTTGTTCAGGACAATATTTCAAAATCGAAATACGGCACAATCCGCGGACTGCATTATCAGGTCGGTGAATTTGCACAGGGGAAACTCTGTCAGGTGATTACCGGAAATGTACTTGATGTGGCAGTTGATATCAGGTTTGGTTCGCCTACATTCGGTAAATATGTTTCGGTTGAGTTAAACGATGAAAATCATAATCAAATCTGGATTCCCCCGGGTTTTGCACACGGGTTTTCCGTGTTGTCCGAAATTGCAATTTTCCATTATAAATGCACTAACTATTACAGTAAAAAAGATGAACGGTCGATTTTGTTTAACGATAAGAATTTAAATATAGATTGGCTTGTCTCCGAAACCAAAATTTCAGAAAAAGATTTAAAAGGAATTCCATTTAAAGACATAGAAAAAGATTTTGTCTGTTAATCTTTTCTTATTAAAAATAGTTTTATAATAAAAAAACAACTTAATGAAACTTCCCTCTATCAAAATAATATTTGAAGGAATCAGAAAAACTGTTGTCAGGTTCCCACTGGCAGCTCATTCTTCATTTATTGGAACTGTATCAATGATTAAAATAATTGGACTTGAAACAACAAGCATACAACCGATTCAGCATTTGTATAATTTAGTTATGGTTTGTAC
>Ga0233425_10001100_pt1 | contig 63564 bp, 45 predicted proteins | sample Watercolumn_Towu_2_FD_181712 | JGI IMG/M metagenome (GOLD analysis project Ga0233425, IMG submission 181712) | Freshwater microbial communities from Lake Towuti, South Sulawesi, Indonesia - Watercolumn_Towuti2014_140_MG | ecosystem: Environmental > Aquatic > Freshwater > Lake | place...
TCCCCGTAACCCGTAATCCGTAACCCGTAACCCGTTCCCCGTAACCCGTAACCCCATTTCACTGATTGTCGTCGCGATGGCACCTTGGTGGGCCTCGGAGTACCTCGACCCACCCTACGGCCTCGACCCGTCGTACGGCTGGGGCAAGATGCCCCAGCCACGGGTGCCGTTCCTCCGCTCACGAAATATCCTTGGGCAGCCAGAGGTTCAACAATTCGCCGCGTGTCATGTTGGAGAAGTCTTTCCAGGCATTGATCGGCAGTTCGATGTGCGCGATCGCACCGGTGGGCAGGTGCCGCGCGGCACCGGTGACGTGTGCCAGGAACTCCTCGATTCCCGGGCAGTGACCCACGAGCATCACGCGGCCGTACTCGACGGGTAATTTGCCGAGCACCTTGACGAAGTGGGCGATTTCGGCGAGGTACAGTTCGGCCTGCAGGTCGCCGTCTCCGCGCACGTTGGCCGATTTCATGACCAGTTTCATGGTATCGCGAGCGCGAACAGCGGTCGAGGAGACGAAGGCCTGGGGGACGACATTACGATCGACGAGGAATCTGCCCATGCGATTGGCGTCCATGCGGCCGCGCTGGTCGAGCGGCCGGTCATGGTCGGAGAGCGAGCCATCTTCGTGGCTCGACTTGGCGTGTCGCATCAGCATCAATGTTCGCATGAATCAACGATCCCCGGTCCTAACCAGCATGCTTGGGAATGGACGAACGCACAAGTCATCAAGCCCAATCACTGCCGGGTGCTCGATGGGGCTCAAAAACCGTACGCTGCGACTGTTCCGCCTGTTTTACCCGCTGGCAAGCCTGTTGATAAAGGGCCTCCTGGCTGCGGACCGTGGATTTTCCGCGTGAGCCGCGGACGCGTTGGTAGCGGCCGTCGGGGAGCAGCCGCTTGGCTTTTTCGGTATCGCGGAAGTAGGTTTCGAGGATCTGCAGCAGTCGGGTTTTGCAGCTCGCATCCTCGATCGGGATCAGCAGTTCCACGCGGCGGTCGAGATTGCGTGGCATCCAGTCGGCGCTGGAGATATAGACCCGGTCGTCCCCGCCGTGATGGAAATGCAGGATCCGGGCATGTTCCAGGAAGCGATCGACAATGCTGACCACGCTGATCTGGTCGCTCAGGCCTTCGATGCCTGGCCGCAGGCAGCAGATGCCGCGGACATTCAAGCGGATTTTGACGCCGGCTTGCGAGGCGGCATAGAGGGCCTGGATGATGTCGGGATCGACCAGCGAATTGAATTTCGCGGTGATCTGGGCCTGCTGTCTCTGCTGGCAGCGCTGCGTTTCGCTCTGAATCAGTTCCAGCAGTTTGTCGCGCATGCCGAGCGGGGCGGCGTCAAGTTTCTGGAATCCGAGCGGCTGCGAGAGGCCGCAGATGGCGTTGAAGAAACTGGACGCGTCGGAACCGAGAGCTTCATTGCTGGTGAGAAAGCTGATATCGCTGTAGATTCTGGAGGTCACTTCGTTGTAGTTGCCGGTGCCGAAATGCACGTAACGCTGGATGCCCTGCGGCTCGCGGCGCACGACGATGCAGACTTTGGCGTGGGTTTTGAGTCCCTTGACGCCGTAGATAACCTGCACGTCGGATTGTTCGAGATTGCGTGCCCATTCGATATTGCGAGCCTCGTCGAAGCGGGCTTTCAGCTCCACGACGGCCGTGACGTTTTTGCCGCGCTGGGCCGCGCGCGCCAGCGCGGCGACGATCGGGCTGTTGCGACTGGTTCGATACAGTGTCTGCTTGATCGACAGCACGTCGGGATCGTTGGACGCCTCCTCGATGAACCGCACGATCGGCTCGAAGCTCTCGTAGGGATGATGCAGCAGTACGTCGCGGCGCGAGAGCACCTCGAAGATGCTCGCCTTGGGATCGACGTCCAGCGAAGGCTGGGCGGGCCAGGCTTCATAGCGCAAGGCATCGAAGCCTTTAAGCTCGGTCAACGGCATGAATGCGGAGAGATCGAGCGGTCCGGGGATATGGAACACATGGACGGGCGGCACGGAGAGTTTTCCGGCCAGGTATTCGAGCAGTTCCGGCGAGACCTCCGCGGCGATTTCCAGCCGCACGCAATCGCCCTGGCGGCGGTTATCGAGTACTTCCTCCATGTCGGCGAGCAGATCGGCGGCCAGGTCCTCGCGCAGATTAAGGTCGGCGTTGCGTGAAATTCTGAACGGGATGCACTCCAGGACTTCTTCGTTGGGAAAGTACCGCGCCACATGCATCGCGACCAGATCTTCGAGCAGCAGGTAGGCGTAGCCGCGATCGGCGGGAATCGTAAACCAGCGGTGCGTGGACCGGCCCAGCGGGATCATCGCGAACCGGTCCCCCGCTTCGTCGGCAGCCCGCACGCGGATGCCGAGGTTCAACGAGCCGCTCGACAGCAGCGGGAATTCGTCGGCCGGATCGAGTGCCTGCGGAGTATGGACCGGGTAGATTTCCTCCTCGAATACCTGCCTGGCAAGGCTGCGTTGCCGGTCCTGCAGCTCGGCGGGTGCCACGCGGCGAATGCCCGCCTGCGTCAATTCCTGGTCGATGCGGGTGAACCCCGCATACTGATCGGCGACCATCCGGCGGGTGCGTTCACCGATCGCGTCCAGCTGCTCGCGCGGCGTCAATCCCGAAGGATCGGGGCTGGTCACGCCGCCGGCCAGCCGCAATGCCAGGCTGCCAACGCGAACACGGTAGAACTCGTCGAGATTCGACGCGGTGATCGCGAGAAACTTCAGTCGCTCCAGCAAAGGCACGGAGTCGTTCTGCGATTCGTCCAGGACGCGCTGGTTGAACTCCAGCCAGCTCAACTCACGATTCAAGAACTTCGATTCGGATTCCGTCATGAATATCGCTCAACCTGGGCGCTAGGGGCGTGATTTTCGCAACAGGACCTGCATGCCAAAAGTCTCTTCGAACAAGTTGCCGCTTTGCCGCAATGCGAGTTGTTCCAGGGACAGGTCGTCGACATCGGGTACGGCGATCACCAGCCGGTCGTTTTCGCGCTGGCAGCGAAATTCGTGGATCCGCTGGCTGCGGGAATCGTCCAGTGCGACCGCGACGCGGAGAATCGCGGCCAGTTTCGCGACGGCGACGCGGCCGTCGCGGTCGAGCGTGATATAGCCTTCGTGTTCGGGCTTGGGCGACGCGCGGCGGTGGTAGCGGGCAACCAGCGCTACCAGCAGCGTGTCGCGCCGGCTCAGTCCAAACAGCTCGCTGTTCTGGATCAGGTACATGGAATGTTTGTGCGCGCTGCGGCTGCTGACGAACAGTCCGATTTCGTGCAGCAATGCCGCCAGATACAGAATCGTTTCGAACCGATCGTCGAGTCGATGTTCGTCGCGCAATTCTCGAAAGAGCGACCGGGAAAGGTCGGCCACATGCCGGGCATGCGCCTCGTCAAATTCAAATTTGCGCCCCAGGTCGAGCGCCGATCGCACGATCTGCGCGCTGAACTCCTCCGTCCAGGCGTCCTTGATCGACATTTCCTTGAGCAAGCCGTCCCGCAGCGTGGTGCTGGTCACCAGGATGTTGGAGAGACCGAAAGAACGAGCCAGTTCCACGTAGGTCAACAGCGCCGGCCCCAGCGTCTCGGCGTCCGGTACGCTCACGTGGTACCGCTGGATGATCTGGTCCTCGCTCAAACTCAACATCTTGTTGGTCAGCTGCGACAGTCGTGTCACGGAGATCCGAGCCAGCGAGTGGGGATTCCAGTCCTGCAGGAGCTGCGCGGCGGCAAACCGCACATCGCTTCCCATGGCGATCAACTCCATCTGGCCTTCGGGAGGCACTTCCGACACGACCTGTTCGATCGTCTTGTGAATCTGCGTTTCCAGGAACTGTCGCCGCTGCACGACGGGCGCCCGCATATGTTCGAGCATTTCGCGCCAGCGCAGTGTTCCCAGGCGGTAGGTGCGCGAGAACAGGACGTTGCCGTTCCGCACTACCAGCAGTTCCGTGCTTCCGCCGCCTACCTCCACCACCATTGCCCGACCGGCGGACAGATCGGGATCGGATTGCAGAAACGGCTGCACCCCCATATAGGTCAGTCGAATGACATCGGCTTCCTCCAGCGGTTCGATCTGGATCCCGGTCGCGATGTAGACGCGATCGATGAACGCCAGCCGGTTTGTGGCTTCCCGGACTGCGCTGGTGGCGACGACCCGCACCTGGTCGTTCTGCGTGATCTGGTATTCCCGCAGCACGCGGCCGTAGCTTTTCAGAACCCGCACACAATCCTCGATCGTCTCCTTGCTGATCACGCCGCTGGAAAAAGTGTCCTTCCCGATACTGACCGTCTGCGACAGTTTTTCCAGCGTACGAATCTGGCCTTTGTCGTCGATTTCGGCGACGGCCATGCGGATCGACGTCGTGCCAACGTCGATCACGGCGACCGGGCGGACCGCTTTTGGCGCGGTACTGCTTTCGCGTGGCTGGGTCATGATTCTCTTTTTGTCGGCGCGGAAGCGGTCGTGAGCGTTGTTTCGACCCAGGCCGCCGCGCCCATGGCATTGGCGTCGTCACCGAGCCGAGCCTCGACGAACTTCACCGACTTGCAAAAGGTAGGCATCGCCTGAGCCCGCGCGGCCTGCTCGATCGTGTCGACCATCAACTTGGGCAAAGCCTCGATCAACCCGCCGCCCAGCACCACCACGTCGGGCGCCAGCAGGTTCATCAGGCTGCCGATTGCCGTACCGATGAACCGGGCCGCCCGGCTGATAATCTGCTCGATCACGACATCGCCCGCGCGGATCGCGTCGGCCAGCGCCCCGCTGCGGATTTTGCTTAGGTCGGTACCGGCGATGGCCATCAGGTTAGGGGCCTCGCCGCGGTAAGCGGCGCGTGCGGCTTCGGCGGCAACCGCCAGTCGGCTGGCTTCCGTTTCCAGGCAACCACTCCTGCCACAACCACAGAGCCGTCCGTCGCTGCGGACCTGAATGTGGCCGATCTCCATGCAGGAGTACTTGCGGCCGCGAAACACTTTGCCTTCATAGATGCATCCGCCGCCAATGCCGGTGCCGGGAAAGACCCCCAGCACACAGCGCGCGTCGCGAGCCGCGCCAAAGCGATACTCGCCGTAGAGACCCGCATCGACGTCGTTCATCAGCGCGACCGGACACCCAAACGTGCGGCTGATCCGCTCGCGCACCTTGGTATCGCGCCAGCCCAGGTTCGCCGACTCCAGAATTATGCCGCGTTCCAGGTCGATCGCGCCGGGACATCCGATGCCGATGCCTCCCAGCTTGGCGCGCGGAATCTTGGCCGCCACCAACGTTTCCTCGATCATCTGCTCGATTCGCTGCAACCCCGTGCGCGCGCCCTCGTGCCCCTTGGTCTTGCGGCGCTCGCGCGCCAGGCACTGGAACTGAGGGTCGAAGGCCATCGCCATCATCTTCGTGCCGCCCAAGTCAAATCCGACCCAATATTTGCCTGGCTCCGTCATATCGCTCCTCGCTGATCCCCGCCAAAACGCTCGACCCAATCTGCCCGATGCGGCACAGCGACGCAAGAGGCAAGCCGCCCGCGGCCCATCCCGCTTCATCAAAAATTCACTTACCGAACGGCCGATGCCTGGGCCATTTCCCGCCCCAGGACGCTGTGCCGCCGCCCGTAGGCCAGATAAATCGCGATCCCCAGCAACAACCAGATCGCCAGGCGAACCCAGGTATTGACCGGCAGGAACAGCATCAGCACCAGATTCGTCAAAATCCCCGCCGGCGCCAGCAGGAAAACGAACGGGCAACGGAACGGCCGATGGGCATCGGGCCGGCGAATGCGCAGCAGCAACACGGAGGCGCAAACCAGGACGAATGCCATCAGGGTGCCGATATTCACCATCGCTTCCAGAATTCGGATCGGCGTGAAGCCGGCCACGACACACATCACAGCGCCCGTGAGAATCGTCGATCGGTGCGGGGTACGGAATCGTGGATGAATCGCCGCAAAGATCGATGGTGGCAGCAGTCCATCGCGGGACATCGCCAGAAAAATCCGAGCCTGGCTCAAGAACGTCACCAACAGCACGCTGGTCATGCCCGCCAAGGCGCCCGTTGCGATCAAACCGGCCGAGGCGCGCAGGTATCCGCTGCCGGTGCGCTCCGCCTGACGACTGAAAGCCGTTGCTACGGCCGCTTCCGGGTCGATCTCCGGGTACGGCTCCATACCGCTGATGACGCCCGCGACCGCCATATACAACACCGTACAGAGCGCGAGCGACGCGAGAATTCCGATCGGCACGTCGCGCTGCGGATTCTTCGCCTCCTCCGAGTGCGTCGAGATCGAGTCGAACCCGATGTAGGAAAAGAACACCAGCGCCGCACCGACCATCAATCCGGACAGACCATAAGGACAAAACGGGCTGCGCAGCCGGTCGTCGATCGGCTGCAGCAAGTGCTTGAACCCAAGCACTCCCAGCAATCCCCATTTCTCGCCTTCGGACGGCAGACCGCGCAGCCGCACCAGGTCGCCGTCCTCCAGCCGGGCCGCGAGCGCCGGCACCTCTTTCAGCAACTCCTTGCCGGTCGTCATTTCATGCACCACGCCCGGCGGCACCAGTTCGTTGAGTTCAGGATGCAGATGCAGGAAATCGAGCGTATCCGTTGGCAACCGCTGGGCGACCGGAACCGAAGTCCAGTTCCGCGCATCGACGAACCGCCAGCCAACTCCGATCACGAACAGAACCACGCCCAACTTGACGAGAACCATGATCGTGTTGGTTGCAGCGCTCTCGCGAATACCGAGTACCAGCACAATCGTCACCAGTCCGATGATGACCATCGCCGGTAGATTGCAACCCCAGGCCAGAGAATGTCCCGCCTCCCTGCCCAAGGTAAATGGATCGTTCAGCAGCGCTTCGGGAATCTGCCAGCCGAACAGCGTCTTCAGAAACTGATTGAAATAATTGGCCCAATGCGCGGCAACCACCGCGCAGCTCATCGCATACTCCAGCACCAGATCCCAGCCGATGATCCAGGCCCATAATTCGCCCAGCGTCGCATAGGTATAGGTGTACGCACTCCCGGCGACCGGCGCCATCGCCGCGAACTCGGCGTAGCAGAACGCGGCGAACGCGCAGGCAATGCCGGCGACCACGAACGAAATCACAATCGCCGGTCCCGCATCGGCCGCGGCGACCTGTCCCGTCATCGCGAAAATTCCGGCGCCGATAATCGCGCCCACGCCCAGCGACGTCAACGCCACCGGCCCCAGCGCGCGGTGCAGCCGATTGTCGTCCTCCATCTCCTTCAAAAGTCGATCGAGTGACTTGCGAGCCCAAAGCTGCTTCCAACTCATTGGCGCCCCCTTGCCGTCGGATTCCTCAAAACCGCTCCATCAAGCCCACGAATGTAGAGGCGCCAGCGGAATTGGGCAATGTCGGGGGAACGGGGAACGGGGAACAGGGAACGGGGAACGGGGAACGGGGAACGGGGAACAGTAGGACGTAGGGTGGGTCGAGGTACTCCGAGGCCCACCAATCGCGGATTACGGGTTGCGAACAATGCGAGCAAGCCGCGGAGGACGTAGGGTGGGTCGAGGTACTCCGAGGCCCACCAATTGCAGATTACGGGTTGCGAACAATGCGAGCAAGCCGCGGAGGACGTAGGGTGGGTCGAGGTACTCCGAGGCCCACCAATTGCGGATTACGGGTTGCGAACAATGCGAGGACGGCGCGGAGGCCTCGAACAGATTACCCCTGGTCAGGTTACCTGGGCGCGATGCGCCGAGTCGTCAGGCTTCCCCGGTGGCCGTAACAAGGTGGCGCGCGCGATGGTCCGGCTAAGCAATACGATCCGTGCTCGGTGCGCCTTGAGAATGCCGAAAGGGCGAGCGTCGACGTCGCTCCGTTCCTCTCAATTGGTGGGCCTCGGAGTACCTCGACCCACCCTACGACCCCTACGGCCATTCGGCTGGGGCAAGATGCCCCAGCCACGGTTGCCGTTCCCTGTTCCCTGTTCCCCGTTCCCTGTTCCCCCTCTTCACGTCCCAAATTCCGGCCGGCGTTTGGCGAGTTGCAATTGCAGGCGTTGCACGATGCTGCTGTGCATTTGGCTCACCCGGCTCTCGCTCAGGTCGAGCGTCGCGCCAATTTCTTTCATGGTGAGTTCTTCATAGTAATAGAGGATAATGATCAGGCGTTCGTTGCGGTTCAGTCCTTTGGTGACCAGTCGCATCAGATCGTTCTTCTGGATACGGCGGGTGGGATCTTCGCCTTTCTTGTCTTCCAGAATGTCGATCTCGCGGACGTCTTTGTAGCTGTCGGTTTCGTACCACTTTTTGTTCAGGCTGATCAGGTTCACCGCATTGGCTTCCAGGATCATTTTTTCCAGTTCGTCCAGCGGCAGCTGCATCTGTTCCGCGAGTTCCAGTTCGGTGGGGTGCCTGCCGAGACGAGCTTCCAGGCGTTTGGTGGCTTCCTGGAGTTTGCTGGCTTTGGAGCGGACGAGTCGCGGGACCCAGTCCATGGTCCGGAGCTCATCCAGCATGGCGCCGCGGATGCGAGGTACGCAATAGGTTTCGAATTTCACGCCGCGGGCGAGGTCGAAGGCGTCGATGGCGTCCATCAGGCCGAAGACGCCGGCGGAAACGAGGTCATCGAGTTCGACGCCTTCCGGCAGCCGGGCCCAGATGCGTTCGCCGTTGTACTTGACCAGGGGCAGGTAGTTTTCGACCAGCCGGTTGCGGGCATCCTGGGTGGGCGATTCCTTGTATTGGCGCCAGAGTTTCTCCAGCTCCTCGTTCATCGGCTGGCTGACGCGCACCTCGGCTTCATCGAACTCCGCCAGTTGGTCGGCGATACGGTCGATCTGGGACGCGATATCCGGCGGAGGGCCGACGGGCACTTCCGTTTGCGTCGAGGGGAGCTGCGTCAATTCAGCCGTTGTCGCGAGCGTCGTCGCCATGCCATCCTCCGTGATTGCACCGCCGTCGTCGCGGCGGACTGACTTTCGAGTTCCATCTCAGTCAACAAAACGGCACCGGATCGATTAAGGGTCCGGGGCTTCCGATATCAGCCGGGCTTCGGCGCGGCCGATTCACTTCGATTCAACTCTTCAATGAACCTGCGCCGAACCGCTTCCGTGACAATCGACTCGGCGGCCAAGCCGAGCACGAAGCCCAGAGCCGCGAAAACGATTGCCCCGCCGCAACTGGTAATTACCGTTCCCTCCAGGCTCGCGTTATGCATCGCACCGCGCGTGAGGACCGTGAGGAAGGCGACAATTCCGAGAATTCCGGCGTATTTTTTTGCGACCATCGTCTATCGCGTTCGAGGAAACGGCGAATCGAAACCGGCGAAAACTCTGGGAATTCGCTGCTTTCGTTTATCGACGATTGCCGAGGTCGATATTGAGTGATTTCTCCTTTTTCCGCGAATCCGTTCCGCGTCCTGGACGATGTAGTATATTTGCGGCGCCGCGCACCGCGCGCTGATCGCTACAACCCGCCAACTCAAGCCGCCCGGTTTTCCCCCAGTCGGCCCGGTTCTTCTTGTACCAGCCGGCTCGCCAGCTGCTCCAGCGCCACGACGGCCGGTCGGCGCGCACCGGCGAGCACAAACGGAGTGCCCTGCCGGGCCGCGTCCGGAATCGTCTCCTCGAACGGCAGGCAACCCAGCCATTCCACGGAGAAGCCCAGGAAGCGGCGCGTCGACTGGTCGATGCGCCGATGCACATCCTCGGCTGTCCGACGATCGGGGCACTGGTTGATCAGCAAACCGATCGGGAACGAAACATTGCCCTGCGTAAGTGATTTGATGGTGGCGTAGGTGTCCATGACGGCGTACGATTCGCAGCTGGTGACCAGAACGATGCGCTGCGCCGCTTCCCAGAACCGGCGCACCGATTCGTCGATGCCGCAGCCGACGTCCACGACGACCAGGTCGGCGTGACGCCCGAGCGACCGCAGCTGTTTCAGCAGTCGATCGTGTTGACGCGAGGAGTAGTCGTGATGGCTTCCGGGGGCCCAGAGTCCCGGGATCAGCTGCAGGCCCGCGGGTCCGCGCACCAGGACCTCGTGGATGTCGCGCCGCTGGTTCATCACGTCGGCGATATCTCCGCGTTCGTTGACGCCGCACAGCATCGCCACATCGCCCCGACGGAGGTTGGCGTCCACCAGTACGACCCGTGACCCTTGATTGGCCATCGCGACGGAGAGGTTGACCGCCAATGTCGTGACGCCCAGGCCGCCTTTGCCGCCGGTCAGCACGATCGCTCGGGGCGCAGGCCCCGAGTCGATCCCCGCTCCATGCGAGGAACGCAGCACCAATTTTCGGAGTTCCGTGGCTTGATCAGGCATGGATCCGTTCCAATCCCAGAACAATGCGCGCCAGCTTGCGGCGTTCCGCCGGTTCGATGTCGGCCGGGACATTCTGGCCGTTCGTGATGTAGCTCAGTGGCAATCGGCTGGACCGGACCAGCGGCAGCAGGTTGCCCAGCCCGGTTGCCTCGTCCAGTTTCGTCAGCAGCAACGACGTGACGCCGACGCGCGCGAATTTCTCGGCGGCCTTCTGCATCTGAGGCAGGCTGGCCACGGCGCTCAGCACCAGATGCACTTCGTGCGGCTGGGCCTCGTGCAACAGAGATTTCAGTTCCTGGATCCGCACTTCGTCGCGTGGACTTCGTCCCGCGGTATCCATCAGCACCAGATCGAAGTCGGAGAATTTCTGGATTGCCGCTCGCATTTCGCGCGGTGTCGACACGACTTCCATCGGCAGATCCATGATGTCGGCGTACGTCCGCAGCTGTTCCACGGCGGCGATCCGGTACGTGTCGACGGTGATCAAGCCGACGCGGCGGTGTTCGCGCAGCCGCTGATTCGCCGCCAGCTTGGCGATCGTCGTGGTCTTGCCGACGCCGGTCGGACCGACCATCGCCACCAGGCGACATTCGCCCGGTGCGGGCTCGATCGGTCCCGTCACTCGGATCTCCTCTTCAATGAACCGCGCCAGACGAGCCTTCAGCAGCATCAGATCGTTCAAGTCGTCGCCCGACGCGCCGCTGCGGACACGATCCAGCAATTCCCGTGCGAATTCTTCGCTCAACTCGGCATCGATCAGATCGGTGAACAGATGAAAAAGCGATTCGGGCAGTTCGGGCCGCTGCGGCTGCTCGCGCCCGCGGCTGAGCTGTTCGACGAGCGAATCAAGCTCCGACAACTGCTCCTTTCGCGCGCCGTGAAAGCGGGAGCGGTATCCGTGTTCGCTCAGCGCGGGCAGCCGGACCAGCCCCACAGCCGCGGTGACTTCGTGGCCCAATTCGTGTTCCGTCGACTCCATCTCCGCCACGGCATCCTCGTCGTCCGTCGGCGAGGGACCCGGGTCCGAAAAATGACTTGGTACATTTACCTCGGCCGACGCGGTAACCTCAATATCGCGAGCGCCCGTGAACCAGGTCCATAGCCCGCGCGGCAACTCGCGCGTGTGCAGCACGGCGGCTTGCGGGCCGAGTTCGTGCCGCACCAATCTCAATGCGTCGTGCATTGTCCGTGCTCGAAATGTCCTGACATCCATGTCGGAAGCGTCCTTTCAAGTTCGCTGCCGCCTTGGGCCGGGCGGCGTTCATACTTTCTGGGTCACAAGGTCGGAAACAATCGCAACCGATTCAATCCGTGTATCTCGAGTAATTTCGTTGTAGCTCAGGATCACCAGCCGCGGCAGGTTCGGCGCTGTCATCAGCTTCAGGCCGGGCCGAATCTGTGGACTCACCAGAAGCACCGGCGGATGGCTGGCCTTGGTCAATTTCACGACTTCCTCGCCGATCAATTCGCACGTGCGGTCAACCGCCTGCGGCGACATGCGAATGAACAAACCCCGTTCGCTATGCTCGATGCCTGCCGCGATACGGTCCTCCATCGCCGGATCAAGCGTCACGACGTGCAGACGTTGATCCTTATCGCGATAGCGCGAACAGATCGTGCGCGCCAGTCGATGGCGGGCGTATTCGGTGAGCCAGACAAGGTCCTTGGTCTTGGGACCATGGTCGCCCAGCGTTTCCAGGATCGTGCCCAGCTGGCGGATCGGGACTTCTTCCCGCAGCAGCGATTGCAGCACCTGCTGCACATCCGCCAGTTTCATCACCCCGGGAATCAACTCGTCCACCACGGCCGGTTGGGATTTCTTCAGTTCGTCGATCAAGTGTTTCGTCGCATCGCGCGTCAGCAACTCGTCGGCGTGCCGACGCACAACTTCCTGCAGATGGGTCGCCAGCACGGCCGTCGGCTCCACCGGCGTAAAGCCCTGCATCACCGCGCGGTCCTTCAGCTGCGGCTCGATCCAGTATGCCGTCCGCTGAAACGCCGGATCCCTCGTCTCGTCGCCCGGCAATCGGCCGTTCGAAAGCCCCGAGTCCATCGCCAGCAGCCGATCGGGAATCACCGAACCGTACGCAACGGTGTTGTTGGCGATTTTCAGGCGGTAGGAATGGTCGGGCAGTTGCACGTTGTCCCGGATGCGGACCTTGGGCAGCACGATGCCGATCTCCGCCGCCACGGCTTGCCGGACACCGGTGATGCGCGGCAGCAGATCGCCGCCCCGATTGGGATCCGCCAGCCGGATCAGGCCCACACCGATCTCCATTTCCATCGGATCGATCGCCAGATAATCCTCGATCCGCTCCTCGACGCGTTTCTTGGAATCGGCCTGGGCGCGGTCCTGCGCGGCCTGTGCGGCGTGCTCGGTCTTCTTGCGGCGATTCATGACCGCGGCAAGCCCCAGGCAGCTGCCACCGATCGCCACCAGCGGAATCGTAGGCAGATTCGTGAAAACCAGGATCCCGAGGAACCCAGCCGCCACGACCATCGCGATCGGCCTGGCGAACAGCTGCTTCAGCATCTCACTGGGAAGATTCTGCCGCTGCGTACTGCGGGTCACCAGGTAACCGGCGGCCATCGAAATCAGGAAGGCCGGCAACTGACTTACCAGGCCGTCCCCAATCGTCAACTTGCTGAAGACCTCGCCGGCCTGACGCAACGACATGCCTGCGTCGAACACACCGATGATCAAGCCGCCAAAGATGTTGATCAAGGTAATGATGATGCCGGCGATTGCGTCGCCGCGGACGAACTTGCTGGCACCGTCCATCGCGGCGTAGAAGTCGGCCTGCTGCGTAATCTCTTCGCGGCGCCGCTGCGCTTCCCGCTCGTCAATCAACCCCGCGTTCATATCGGCGTCGATCGCCATCTGCCTGCCCGGCATGCCGTCCAAGGCAAATCGTGCGGCAACTTCGCTGATCCGCGTCGCACCCTTGGTAATCACGACAAACTGAATCACGACGATGATCACGAAAATGATCACGCCCACGACCAGGCTGTCGCCCGCCACGAATTCGCCAAACGAACGGATGACGCCGCCCGACGCCATCAGCCCGTCGACACCTCCCCGAGTCAGGATCAATCGTGTCGAGGCGACGTTCAGCACCAGACGGGCCAGAGTCGTGGAGAGTAGCAGCGAGGGAAAGACGCTGAATTCGAGTGGGGTTCGGACATACAATGTGGACAGCAGCACGACCACGGAAACGGAAATATTCAGCGACAGTAACAGGTCCAGCAGACTCGGCGGCAGCGGGACCAGAATCACCAGCACGCTGGTGATCACCCCGACCGGGAGTATCAGTTCCTGCCACCGCTGAAATCGAGACGTCATGTTCGTTGATCTCGCCGGAACCGGCGTCGGTCCATTTCGAATAGTGCTTGGTTCGAAGAGGGGCGGAAAGTAACGAATTGAGCGGTCAATGTCCAGGTGAATTGGCGGAGTACGACCGTTGACGGACTTGCTAGCAGGGTTCACAATTCAGTAGGGCTGCTATTTGCCCCAGGATGGCTCCATGATCTCCGATTGCAATACCGCTCCGTCCAACTCCTCGCACCCGGCCACCGATCCCAGCCGTGCCGATACACCACGCCGATTTGCCGACAAAGTCGCCGTGATCACGGGCGTCAGCGATCGCGGGATCGGTGGGGCGATCGCGGAGCGTCTGGCGCGCGAGGGTGCCTCGGTCGCAATGCTCTGCCGGCATGAGCCGCGTAAGCTGCTCAAACTGCTCGATCGGCTCGACTGCGATACGCGCTGGATCAATTGCGACATCACCCAGGCCCCCCAAATCACCGCCGCCGTGGAATGGACGGTCGATCAATTGGGCGGCCTGGATATTCTGGTCAATAATGCCGGAGTGGAATCGGCGGGACGCCTGGAGGAAATTCCGGCGGAACAGTGGAAAGCGCTGCTGGACGTCAATCTGCAGGGCGCGATTCAGATGAGCCAATCCGTGCTGCCGGTGATGAAGTCCGGCGGCGTGATCGTCAACGTCGCTTCGGCACTCAGCATCGGCGGCTGCGCCGGCTATTCGGTTTACAGCGCCAGCAAGGCCGGTCTGGTGGGCTTCACCCAGTCCCTGGCCTGGGAGCTGGCGCCTCGGGGAATCCGCGTCGTCGCCGTTTCCCCAGGACTGGTGCATACGCCGATGGTATTCAAACATGTCGCCCAGTGGACACCGGATGCTCGGGACAAAGTCGAAGCGTGTCATCCACTGGGAATTGGTACCCCGCATGACGTCGCCAATGCCGTCGCATTTCTGGCGTCGGGCGACGCACGCTGGATCACCGGAGTCAACCTGCCGCTGGGTTGGGCACCCCATTATCCGTTGCCAGTCCAGCATTTTCTCGGGTGAAAGGATTCCGCATGCCGTCCAGTTCCTCCACGCCGCGCATCGCTTGTCCCCAATGCGGCGCGGGACTGAAACTCACCTCGTCCGAGCCCAACCAGAAGCTGCGCTGTCCCAAATGCGGCCATGCTTTCCTGGCCGACATTCCAGCGTCGCCCCCCACGAACAGTCCCGACGCTGCGGTCGCCAGAACGCTGGCGCAGCCTCCAGCCGTCGACGATGAAACCGATGATGACGGCCTGTACCGACTGGTACCCGATTCGCTGCCCAGCGAATCCCAACGCCCCGCGGCGTCGCCGACTCCCGCGGCGCCACCGACTCCCGCGGCGATGTCGGCGACTCCCCCAGCAACGCCGGCAGCGACGAGCACGGGAACAGCCCAGTCAGGTCCGGTCCCTCAGCCGGAATCGACGCCTGCGCGTGCTTCCGGCTCCAAGCCGTCCACCGCCACGCCCTCTGTTCCTGCGCGGGGCACGTCGCCTCCGGCCAAAGCACCTGCCGGGACAAGCGACCTGGGCCCCCTGCGGCTCGACGACGATATTCTGGGAGATCCCGATGCGGCGGACGAGCCGTTGCCCAAAGCGAATTCCGCGACCGGCTCGTCGGGCCCGCGCATGCCGGCCAGCCTGCTTGTGTTTACGACGGGAGACGAGGAATCCTCCAACAAATCGCGGCCACCCGCCATTCCTTCCGGCGACGCGTGGTTCACGTTCCCGTGTCATGTCTGCCGGACGCCCCAGGACTGCACGCTGGCCGACGTCGGTAAGACGATCGATTGCCCCGACTGCCACTCGAAGCTGGTCGTGCCGCATCCCAAGCCAAACCAGTTGCGATCGCGCCACGACGAGCGCGGTTTTGACGACGGTACGACGCTGGAACTCAACACCGAGACCGCCGCGCCCCCGGCCATTCCGATCGCTCAGGGGCTGCAGCAGTCGGCGGGGGATTATCTATCCAAGGCGGCCCAGACACTGGACGAGGAGGAAGCCGAGGAGGCCGAAAAAAAGGCGCTGGGCGATCTCACGGATGTTTTCCGATTCGCCATTCAGCCAGGAACATTGTTCCGATGGGTCGCCTTTTCCATCGGTTTATGGCTCGTGGAAGCACTGATCGCGCTGGGGGGACTGCGCGCGGAAAAGCCGACGATTCTCGCCGGATTTTTTGTGCCAATCGTCGCAGCCGCCGCCGCGATCTGGGTCGCCGCCTTCACCGCCGGCTTGGTGGCCCTGGTTCAAGATACCGGTGACGGATCGCGCGAAATCGGCTGGCCCGGCGCCAATTTTATGGAATGGCTCTTCGACGGAATTACCGTCGTGGCCGGAATGGTGATCAGTTCCCTCCCCGCGATTGCTTTGGGATTGTTCATGGGCGGCGCGGGACGATTGACCGACAATCTGCATATGCTGGGAATTGTGGTCGTGCTCTGCACCATGTCGATCTTCCCGATCGTGTTTCTGTCGATGCTGCATAACGGTTCGACCGTCAAGTTCCTGTCGCTGACGGTCGTCAAGAGTATGAACCTGATGCCCAAGTACTGGCTGACGTTCTATCAGGTGTCGCTGCTCTGCGGCATCGTGATGTATATGACGGGTCGAGGCATCGTCACTGGCGATCTCCGGGCGCTGGTCATCATCGCGCCGCTCGCAGTCGCCAATGCATTTCTCTTCTTTCGCATGCTCGGCTGGCTGGCCTGGCGATTGGGCGAAACCTGGCGCAACATCGAAGAACATGCGGGGCCCACCTGAAATTCCCCCGCGGCAGTTCGACGAGCGGATTCAGTACAATTCGCGCTGCGGCATCCAAGCGGCCGATCGTTTCCGCCCAAACGCCGGCTCGGCAATTGCTAGCGTGACACTCGACGATCGATAACACGCGGCGAAACCGGTCAATTTTGATCGATGCCTGAGTCCCACCCGGTCCCACCCGGTCCCACCCGGATTGCGCCAAACTTCACTTGACAGGCCCTGCTTCGCGAATACATTTACAGTTACCACTCTAGCTAGGCTCTTCGAAAACGACGGCGCAGGGACATGCCGTTCACTAGGTCTGTTTGGTCGCTCTGCACGACGTGGTTGCGCGACGCATTACGGTAGGAGGCCCGAACCGATGGCCAACGTGACGTTATTGAATTCGGATATTGAAATCCGAGCGCAATTGGCTCTCTCCACCAGTCCAATTTTTCAATTGCGGGACCTGCGTGCGGAAAGAGATGAGGACGGCCTGGTTTTGAAAGGGCGCGTCTCATCTTTTTATTTCAAGCAGGTCGCCCAGGAACTGGTGCGCAACGCAGTGCCCAAGATCAGCGTGATCAATCAGATTCAAGTTGACTGATGGACGGCGGGGCAGGGCGGCTCGATCAAGCGGCGAAATATTCCGCCGACGTTCGCTGAATCAGCTCATCAAATGCCCCAACGACATTCGTGATCGTGGTCCTGTTCAAGCATTCGTAATGTCCGTACGGACAGGACTTGCGCCCGCACGGCCCACAATCCACTTCTGGCTGCAGAGCCCATTCGAGCGGGTTGTAGTTCATGTTCCATCGCCGGTCGATCGATCCATAGATCGTGATCGTTGGGACGCCGAATGCCGCGGCCATGTGGCGCGGCCCGCTGTCGGTGGAGATCATCGCGCGGCAGCGCGCGATGCAACCCTTCATGATCCCGAGCGATGTGTCAATCTCGGCCAAACTGCGGACCGACGGGTGATCGGCGCGGGCGACGAGCTGCGCTGCCTCGGCCTTCTCACGCGGGCCTCCCAACACGAGCACTCTTACCTGCGGACGGGCCACCAGCGCTCGGATCACACCAGCGAATCGATCGCTGGGCCAGTTGCGCGCCGGGGAATTGGCGGAGCCGGTATTCACCGCCACAACGAATTCGGAACGTCCCCATCGGAACTGCTGCCAGACACCTTCAGCGCCACGTCGCTCCGGCTCCGTAAGAGCCAATTCCAGTTGACGGTTCGCGGCCGGACAGCCGACGGCTTCGGCCAGCGCCAGGTAATGATCGACCGCCGAGTAAAACGCCGGGACCCCGTGCTGCCGAGGGCGAGCCAGCCGTTGGGTCAACAGCAGTCGATGAAGTGTCCCGCCAAAACCGACGCGCTGCTTTGCCCCAGCCACCGCCGCAAGCAGGCCGGCCGACAGCGAATTCGGCATCAGCAGCGCCAGATCGATCCGTTCCCGCCGCAAACGCCGCGCAACGGGCCAGAATCGAAGGCCGCGATCTTCGGCTCGCCGATCGTAGGCCCAGGATTCGTCCAACCAGCATGTCCCATCCAGAATCCGCGCCACGTAAGGCCGCATCACCCCGATGATCCGGTCAGAGGAAAAATGGGCGCGCAGGCTCCGCAACGCGGGAGTGGCCATGACCACGTCCCCGATCCAATTCGGCAGTACGATTGCGATATTCACGCTTTGCCGCTCCCAACCTCCCAACCCTTCGCTGACTCCGCGCTGTATAGCTGGCAGTCATGCACCAAGGCAATAGCGATTTTCCCCCTGTGAAAAACCGCTGGGTGGATCGAGGACGGGGTCGGGAGTCTTTGGCGCGCATCATCTTGCCATTTGGAAAGACTCGGCCGCCAAAGACTCCCGACCCCCTGGCGCGGCGATACGTTGCGGCGCCCAGCGGCGCAACAAACTTCGGAAAGCCCCGTCATTACGACATGGCTGCGTTACGAGTTGGTTTGACAGGGGTTACGTTTGCAGAGGGCGACCTGACGCGTTTTTTGAGTATCTTGGCTGCGGGCAACGGCCACTTGCATCGATTACGCCCCGACCTGTGATTACGTCGCGTTTTTATCCGCGCTATCGCACGCGCTGGTGGGCCTCGGAGTACCTCGACCCACCCTACGACCCTTGCGACCCCCTACGACCCATCCGACGTGAGGCCGAGAAGGGCCAACGCATCCCGCGCGATCATGGCTTCGATCTGTTGTGCATCGAGTCTGGGCAGATTCGTTCCTTCGAGCATCTGGTTCATCGTGCGCAGGTCGCGGATCGTGGCATTCACCGTTGTAAATGGATAATCGGTCCCAAACAACAATTTGTCCCAGACCCCGTATTCCTGAACAAGCATCAGGCTATGGTAAAACTGGAACGGACGGTAATGCAGCGCGCTGATGTCGGCATACACGTTGGGGTGCTTACGAATCACCACCACGCATTCGCCTTCGTACGGGTGTCCCAGGTGCGCCAGGATGATTTTGACGTCGGGGTACTGCATGGCGACCGGGTCGATGAGTCGCGGCAGAGTACATTCCAGCGGCGCCTGGGGAATAAAGGTCGTTCCGGTGTGCAGCAGCACGGGCAGCTGATGGCGTTGCACGTATTGCCACAGCGGCGCGAGGCTCGGATCGTCCGGTCGGAATCCGGCGTACATCGGCAGGAGTTTCACGCCGCGCAGGCCCAATTCCTGGTGCCCTTGCCGCAGTTCCGATTCCCAGCCCGGCTGCGTCGGGTCGACCGACAGGAAACCGATCAGTGACTCGGGGTGCCGCGCCACATACTCCGCCACATACCGATCGGGCACCCAGACCCCTGACCGTTTCGCTTTGCCGCCGAACACGATCGTGCGAGTATCCGGAGTCGCCTGTTCGCGATAGGCCTCGTAGTGCACCGACAGGTCGACCTCCACGCCGGCTCGAGCCCGTTTCAGCGGCCGCAGAAATTCATCGCCAAAATGGTGGGGATAATCCCAGGCATGGCTGTGCACGTCGATGATCATGGGGCAAAGCGTAGCATGGTTTCTGTTTGGCTTCCACCTTGCGAACGGGGGCGCCAACGGGAAATAATGGGCGGCTTATGTTCGTTCCCATCTGCAACTAGTGAGTTCCCAACGATGATCCGCAGCCTCGTACCGATCCTCTGTCTCCTTTTCCTGCCGCTCGTCGGCAGCGCGCAACTTGCCGATACGCCATCCCGCTACCAGGTAGTACGGGCGTTTCCCAACCTGCGATTGAATCGACCGATTGTGCTTACGCATCCCGGAGACGGAACGGACCGGCTGGTCGTCGCCTCGCAACTGGGCAAGATCCACATCCTGCCGAACAAGCAGGATGTGACGGAGGAAAATCTCAAGTTGTTCTGTGACCTGGAGCCGCAAGTGGTTTACACCAAGGAGGAGAACGAGGAGGGATTGCTGGGCCTGGCGTTTCATCCCAAGTTCCGCGAGAACGGCGAGTTCTTCGTCTATTACACCAAGAAGGATGCGCCGCCCCACACGTCGGTCGTATCGCGATTCCGCACCTCGAAAGAGTCGCCCGACACGGCCGATCCGGCCACGGAAGAGGAACTGATGCGCATCCCGCAGCCATTCTGGAATCACAACGGCGGCGGGTTGGCTTTCGGGCCGGACGGATATTTGTACATCGCGCTGGGCGACGGTGGCAAACGGGACGATCCGTTTGGTCATGGTCAGAATCTCGAGACGCTGCTGGGATCGATCCTTCGAATTGACGTGAATAAGAAAGATCCCGGCAGGAATTATGCGATACCTCGAGACAACCCGTTTGTGAATCGCGCCAAGGCCGCGCCGGAAATCTATGCATATGGGTTCCGCAATGTCTGGGGAATGTCGTTCGACAAGGTGACCGGTTCGCTGTGGGCGGCCGATGTCGGTCAGGATCTGTGGGAAGAAATCGACATCGTGGTCAAGGGCGGCAACTACGGCTGGAACCTGCGCGAGGCGGCGCACAAATTCGGCAAGAACGGCTCGGAGCCCGACGAGAACCTGATCGATCCGGTCTGGGAGTACCACCATGACGTTGGCAAGTCGATTACCGGCGGCGTGGTCTACCGCGGAAAGAAGACGCCGTATTTCGTCGGATGCTATTTTTACGCCGACTACATCACGGGCCGGGTCTGGGCGCTGAAGTATGACGAGCAGCAGCGGCAGTTCATCGCCAACTACTCGCTCAAATCCGATCTGATGCCGTATATCGCGTTCGGGACCGATATACACGACGAAATCTATCTCACCGACGCATTCGGGCAGATCTGGATGATCGCGCCCGCCAATTAAGCTCGTTCGCTCACGACTTTCCCTCGATCCCTTCGAATCACCGAATCACGGAGTGTTTGCCATGCGATTTGCCGTTGGCCTGACTGTCTCTGCCTGTTTTCTCCTGGCAATTCCCCGCGCCGAGGCGCAGAAAAAAGCGCAGCCTGTGCGCATGGGCTGCGGAATCATGACCTTCGATACGGTTCCCGGCTGGGGCATGCGCGAGGACGGCACGTCGCCGCTCGGCCCGACCCACGGAGGCGTCGTCATCGACAAGGCCGGGCATATTTACTGCAGCGCCAACCAGGGCGTGTTTGTATTTTCGCCGGAAGGAAAGGTGGTCCACACTTTTCTCGGCAAGGACTTCACCGAACTGCATGACATGGAGATTCGGCAGGAGGAAGGCGGAGAGTTCATTTACGGAGCCCGCAACAACGCCGCGGAAGGCATCAAGTTCGAGGTCTCCAGCGGCAGCATCGTGCTGCGGCTCAAATACCCCGAAGAATCCGGGCTGGGCCTGAAGCCAAACGACTTCAAGCCGACTGCGATCACTGTCGCGCCCAACGGAGACATCTTCCTCTCGAATGGATACGCCAGCAACCACATCTTCAAGTACAACAAGCAGGGCAAGTACTTGATGCACTTCGGCGCCAAAGGCAATGGGCTGAAGGAATTCAACACTGCGCACGGAATGACCCTGGACACGCGCTATGATCCCCCGCGACTGCTCGTTTGCGATCGCAACCATGAACCGAAAGGTCGGTTGCTGCATTACAGCCTGGAAGGCGAGTTCATCGATGAAGTGATCACGGGACTGGGAATGCCGACTTCGGCCAGCGTGTTCGGCGACTATGTTTCCGTTCCGGACCTGCACGGCCGATTGGTAATCCTGGACAAGAACAACACGATCATGGCGGTACTGGGTCATAATCCGGACCCGGCCAAGCGCGTGAACTTCAACATTCCTCAAGATCAGTGGATCGAGGGAATCTTCAGCGGCACGCACGGATCCTATTGGGACAAGGACGGAAACCTGTACGTTCAGGATTGGAACGTTTCGGGCCGACTGATGAAGCTGGTCCGGGTCAAACCGTAGGCGAGGCTCGGCGCTTACATTTCCACGCGAAAGGTGTGGCAGGCGAACCGCCAAAGACGCTGCCCGATCGACTGTCGTCCGGCGCGCACCACCGCGATCGCGGTGGTTCCGGGCGGCAGGTCGTTCGCCGGACGGACGATCGGCACATCGGCCTGGAATGTGGTGTTCACCGGCCGCTCGTTGCCGACGGAATCGGTACGCGATTCGAGTTGACCGCTGCCTTTGGTGGTCAGCGCCAAGGCCGCGTTCCGCATCGGATCATGCGAGACGCGATCGATCGTGCCTTCGATCGTCGTTCCGCTGCGACCCGGCAGCAGCAGCTGGACGGTCTGCCCCGGTTCGATGAACGGGAAATCGCGTTGGTCGATCGCCAGCACGACGCGCAGCCGGGTCGGATCACCGACCTGGCAAATGGGCGTGCCGGTCTGCAGGAACGAGCCGGCGTTTCTCGGTTCCAGCGCGGAACCGTTCCAGGCGGCCAGTTGCCCTGTGTCGGCGGGCGTCTCCGGCCGTGGCGCGACCGGAATCAAACGGCCGTCACGTGGAGCCACGACCTTCAGTCGGCGTGTATCGTGTTCGACCTGTTCGATCTGCTGCTCAATCATTCGGAGCGACTCGCGCAACGTCTCGATTTCGGCCGCTGCCCGTTCGTCACCCGCCAGCGCTCGTTGCTGAACGCTGAGCAATCGCGTCTCGCGCAGCCGGCGTTCCCCGCGGAGTTTCTCCAAGGTCAGCCGCATGTCGATGTTCGCGAGCGTTACGATCGGTTCGCCTTTGCGGAGCGCCATGCCGGGTTGCACATGGATCTGCTCCAATGTCCCCGGAGCCTCGACATAGATCGAAGCGGCATCGGCGGGCTGCGCGATGGCGTCGCATACGACGCGGTACGGCAGCGGGATCGCCAGCACGGTGATCAGTAGGGCGGCCGGCAACCCCAAGGCGGCCGCTAATCGCATCTTTTTCATCTGTTGGAACCTCCCGGGAACCTGCAGGAATCTCTTGATGCGCCATGCCGGCTGAGCGATCAGCGACGTAAGGCTGGCCAGCGCCAAAATATGTCCAATCACGGCCAGTTCATAAGGGACGAGCATCTTATAAAGGAACCAGAGAATCGAAAGCGTCACCAGCCAACGGTAGATGGTCGAAGCGGCGGCGAAGACCGCGAAACTCAGCCGATGCCGCCGCGGCAGCAAGGGATCGGGCGAAGGCCGCGTGCCGAACAGCCAGGCGGAGACGCGCGAGCTGATCAGGTCGGCGCCTTTCTGCCGCAGGTTCGGAATCTCCAGCAGGTCGGCCAGAATATAGTAGCCATCGTAGCGCATCAACGGATTGGCATTGAACAGCACCGTACTGACCGAGCAGATGAACATGATGTCGAGACAGACCGTGTTCAGCAGGCCGGGCTGACTGAACCACCATAGATAGGTGCATGCCGACGCGAGCAGCAGCTCGACATACATGCCGGCGGCCCCGATCATCGCGCGGCGCCATTTGCCGCGCACCATCCAGGCATCGCTGACATTGCAGTACAGGCAGGGCATGAAGACAAGGAACATCACGCCCAGCTCATGGCATTCCCCGCCATACCGTTTGCAGCTCAGCCCGTGTCCCAATTCATGCGCAACCTTGGTGGCGGCCAGCACGGTTGCAAGCAGCAGTCCGTTACGCGGCGAGAAAAACTGCTCCAGCGCTGGCAAGCGTGCCTGCAAAGTGTCGATCTGCGTGAACAACAGCAACAGTGCCGAGATGCCGAACAGCAGGCCGACCGCCAGCGAGAACGGATGGAACAGCCAGCCGCACGAACGGTTCAAGGCCGACAGGAATCGGTCCGGATCGACTCCGCGCAGCCGGATCGCGAGCAGATTGACGAGGAAGTCGACGGTTTCCTGCATGCGACGCTCACGGCGTCGCGCCAACAACTGGCTGCCTTGCCCCAAGGCGTCGGCAATCACCAGCCCACAGCGATGCAGCATGCCAACCAGTCGCTGGATTTCGGCGATGTCGATCCGCTGGGGCGCGAACTCGGATTCGAACCGTCGCTGGATATCGGCCGGACTGTTGCGGCCGTCGAGCATTCGCAGCATCGCCAGCTCCTCGGCCTCAAACCGGTAATACTTGAGCGCGAGTGGATCCTTGACTACCCAGCAATCGCGTCCCTGGAACTGCTGGGCCCGGATTTCCAGATCGGGCCGCATGCGGATCGCCATGGGGCGCTCCGGGCCAGATATCGGTAATGCCGCGACGTCAACCATGGTGCGGATCGCTCATTCCAGGTGGATCAACATCGTCGCGTCCCGCCCCGATTGCAGCAGCCAGAATCCGTCCTGCTGGCGGTTCTCTACTTCCGCCCGTACACGGTAAAGATTCGATTTCACGATCGGGTTGACGTGGGTCACGCGGCCGATGAACTGCGCCAGCTTGCCCCGCGCCAGTTCGACCTCGACGGTCACATCGCGGCCGTGGATCTCGGACGGGTCGAAATCCTTGACGCTTACCAGGCCCTCCACGCGGACTCGGTCGAGCCGGATGATGCGATAGACGGTGTCACCGGCGCTGACCCATTCGTCGGGCTGAGCGTTCACCGAGATCACTTCGCCGTCGAAAGGAGCGACGATCTTGCGCCGCTCGACGTTCTCTTCAGCCAGCCGCAGCCTGGCATCATGCACGGAGGCGGTCATACCCGCAACTTTCAGATCGAGCTTGCTGCGTTCGATCTGCAGTCGGGCTCGTTCCTTTTCCAGCCGCAACTCGCGAATCCTGGTCTGTGTCACCGACCCTTCGTTACGCTTGTTAATGGCCAGCGCGTCTTCAAGTTCCACGGAGGCTTTTTCATACGACGCCTCCGCGTAACGCACTTCCACATCGTCGGCGGCTTTGGTGCGCGCGGCGTTCCTTTCCAGCTCCGAAGCGTCCCGCTGCAATTCCTGTTGGCGGCTGTCGATCGTCGCCAGCAACTGTCCCTGTTCCACGGCCTGCTCGCTGGTCACTTCCATCGACACGATCAGGCCGGTTTCCGGAGCCGGAATATCGACCTCGTGAATCAGCGATACCTGGCAGGGCCAGATCCGCGCCACGCGGGTGCTGGGCGCTGCGGCCTTGCAGGGACCTGGGCGGCGGCGGGCGCCGCGTCTTCGTTGCGACTTGCCTTGGCAGGCCGGGCGGGATCCTTCGCGCCCGCCGAGCCGCTCGGCACGGCAGCGACGGCGCCACGCCGGGCCGCCACCGACGATGACGGCTCGTCGCGCAGTTCGTTTTCCGCAACAACCTGCCGAATCGGCGGACGCGCGGGTGTGGGGCGGACGCGAACCGTCATGCCGGGTGGGCGCTCGGCAGTTGGCTCCGGGGAAACGACCGGCGCGGTCTGGGCGAACGATGCCGCGGCCATGGAAACCAACAACGGCAGCGTGATCAAGAGCGTGGCCAGTCGCATCATACGGAACTCTCCCCGAAGCTAGGATCCCCACTGTCGGTCAGGGCAACCAGCGAAACTTGAATGCGGCGATCCGCTCGACGACATCGCCAAACCAGACGTAGCCGAGCGAGCGGCGCCCGCAATGCAACTGCGCGACCACCGTCGACTCGCTGGGCGTTTCCGGCAACTGGCGTTTGTCGATCGCCACACGCACCGCGATCGTGTTTCCCGCTTCGCCACGCACCGTCGCCAGACGATGGATCTCGGCGACTCGTCCTTGAAACTCGTCGCCCGGCCGGCTCTTGAGCGCGAAGCGGACCGGCACGTTCTCCGCCCGCTCGGCCGCGGCAAGCAACGTGGCCACACGGCGTTCCGGCACATATAGTTCCAGTTCCCATTCGCCGTCGGGGTTGGCAAGCGAGAGCAAGGCCTGGCCTCGCTGCACGGGGCGCTGCAGCAGCGTCGATTCGGCGTCCCAGGTCAGGACCTGACCGTCGATCGGACTGCGGATTTCCAACTGCCTGCGCTTTTCCCGCAACAGTTCCAGCTGCTGCTCGATGCTCTTGGCGACTTCCTTGAGCTGCGCCAGCTCGCCCGATAACAGGCTCTCGTCGACGCTGGACAGCGATTTCGCGCTGACCAAGGTCATCTGCTTCGACTCGATCTGCTCGCGGGTCGTCGTCTCCCGTTCCAGCAATGCCAAGATTTCACCGTCGAGCGATTCGTTACGCAACTGCACCAGTAGATCGCCCGCTGCTACTCGCGACTGGTGTCGCACCGCCAGTTCGATCACGGTTCCGTCGACCTGCGCAAACAGCTCCTGCCGCTCCGTCGGCAGCAGCCTGCCTTGCGCCGCGATCTCGCACGGCGCCTGGACGTAAATCAGCGAACCGGTGGACAGTCCGATCAGCGCAGTCGCAAGAAGCGTACGAGGCCAGTACCGGATCGCCAGGGCTCGCGTCAGCCGTCCCAGCAATTTCCAGGTTCGCAGGAACAAGATGCTGCCATGCTCCTGCGCGTTGAGCATCGCAATGGCGCTGTGCGCGGCCACCGCCTGCAGTCGTCGGCGCGTCGTCTCCCGGATGGCATCGTCCGCCAGTTGCTCCATCACCAGCGCCGATCTCGCCGTAGCCCTGGGCCTCGATGCCGGCTGGTCCGCACCTTCCGCGTCTCCCACGATCATGGGAATGATCGCCAGCGCTTTGACATGGGACTGGTCGAGGTAGGCCTGCAGTCGGGCTTCGATCTGCGGCGGATGTTCGTTGCTTTCGCGACCATGCCAGAACGGCTGGCCGGTACGAGCGACGATTTCGACGAGTTGCTCCAGTCGTTGCACTTCGGAGGCGCGTCGATCGAGCGCATCCAGTCCACTCACGCTGAGCATCCGCGCTTTGACCTTGCGCTCACGACGACCATGCAACTGCAGAACGCTTAGCCGATCGCACTCGATCAGACTTCGTCCGTCGTTAGCCACGGTGAAGGCGGTCGCGGTAACGTCGAGCTGCCGGTGGGCGGTCTGCACGAACCGCTCGAGCTTTCGCCAGAACGACTGCTGCTCGTGATAATCGCGCAAGCGACGGTTCTTCACGTAGTCGCCAGCCAGATCGCACATCTGCATCAGGAAGCGGAGGTAGCCTCGCTGCGTCGCCGGACCGCTATCGGGCCGCTGCACGATTTCGACAATTCCCTCCACCTTGCCTTCGACGAGAAACGGTCCCAGCACGAGCAAGTAGTCGCTGGGGTTGCCCGCGCCGGCGTCGTCACCCGACGCGCCGGATTGGGGCGGAACCAGCAGTGCCTGGCGACTCTCCGCAACCTTGCGCAGCAACTGCTGGTGCCGTTGCTCAGCCTGGCTCGTTTCCGACAGTTTTGCGCGGGCCAGATTGAACTGGTACTGCAGGCGCAACGCGCCGGAATCGTCGAGCAGCCAGAGCGCGCCGCCGACTGCGGCCAGCGCGGTTCCCACGCGGCTCATGAACCCCTCGGCAAAACCGTTCCAGTCCACTTCCGATTGCGCCAGCTGCGTGATTTCGTGGACCAAAGCCCGGATCTGGCTCCTGGTCTGCTCGATCAGCTCCGCCGACGGTGGCGGTTCGTCACTGCCCATTGGCAAAGGCGGAACCGGCCGGGCGCCCGGGATGGGAAAGCTGTCGAGTGGCGGAATGCTGCTCATCGACGTCCGGAGTCTACGGAGGACGGAAATGGAAAGGGACCCATCCTCTATTGTCGGGAAATCAGAGCCGCCGACTCCCGTTAGAATCGGTACAATCCGCCCTTTCGGCAAGCTCGTGTGCGAATCTCTTTCGCAGGTTCGCTATCTTGCCACTCTTTCCGATTGGCCTAACGACGATGTTCTAGGCTCTCCGACGCTGAAAGCCGATGTTGCTCCGGTTCATTTTTGCGTAATGCGGCCCGCTTCAGGAGTACAACGCCGTCCGCCGAAACTTGGGTACCGAGCACGGGAGGTTTTCATCGACCTTGAGCAGCGCCATCAGGTGGTCCCAGCGGAATTCAGGTCCACGGTGCGATCGCGGGCCAAGTCCGCCGCGTAGGCCATCGCCGCTTGCACGTCTGCGCGCGTCAGCGGGGGATAACTGGCCAACAGTTCGTCCAACCCGAGGCCCGCCGCCAGATTGTCCAGCACCACGGAGGCCATGATCCGCGTGCCCTTGATGCAGGCCGTGCCGTGGCAGACGGACGGATCGACGGTGATGTGTTCTCGCCAGTTCATTTTGCCGGTTCTCCTTCGATGCCATTCTACTCGGGTTGCGGCTCGGCGTCGTCGCCGGTTTTCGGCTCACTGTCGGGAGAAGCGTCTGACGAACTGTCTTCCGTCGCCTCCTGCTCCCGCCTCGTATCTGGTCTCCCGACTCAATTTGGCCGGATGCCATGACCGACCCGATGAGCGCATTCTATCCGATGTCGGGCAATTGAGCATCTTCCTCGGCGTCGCACCGCGACGCCCAGCCCATCGCCGGCGCATGTGACGTTGCTGGTCGCCGTGCCAAGGCCCATCGCCAGCGACAACGAATAAGCTCATCGCCCTTACAGAGCGCGAAGCGATTCCCAATTCACTGAAAACTTACTTCACAGCGTTGCCGGCCGCTCCGGCGAAGGGCCTACACTATCCACTTCGTCGAGATGGCCTGCGCGACCAGAACCATGCCATGGCCGCACCGAGGGCCAGGATCCCGATCGACCAGACTGCTTCCCAGGCCCGGACTTCGAAGGCGCGACGAATTCCGGTATAGGTCATTCCCGCGGAAATCAAGCAGAAGATGGCTGGGACGATCGGCCCGCCGGGTACGCGAAACGGTTCGGTCGCGCAGGGTTGTCGCCGCAATACGAAAACGGCGATGCTCACAAAGAAGAAAAAACCCCAGAACACCGGGGCGGTGAATTCGACCAACCGGCTGAAGCCGTTGGGGTAGATGCCGAACGCGGCCAGCATCGACGCGGTGACCAGGGACAGAAGCATCAAGGCCCGGGCGGGCACTCCCAAGCCGACGTTCCAACGTCCCAGCCATTGGAAGACTCCATGATCGCAGCCGAGCGCGTAATAAATGCGCGGGCCGGTGAACAATGTCCCGTTCATCGCTCCCAGGCTGGAAACGCAGATCAACAGGCTGATCAGGATCCGGCCCGGGCTCCCGAATCGGATCGCCATGACATCGGTGGCGACCGCGCTGGAATGGACCATGCCGCTAAAGCCTAGTGCACGAACGAACGCGATATTCGCCAGCACGTAGAAGGCGGCAACGGTCAAAGCGCTGCCGACCAGCCCCCAGACGATGGTGCGGCGTGGATTATGCATCTCGGCGGCGACGTTGGACATTTCATTCCAACCGCCATAGGAGAACATGATCAGGATCATCGCCAGACTATGGGAACTCAGCGACTGTGGAGCATGCGGCTCCGATTCCGCGCCGGACAGGTTCGCGGCGGGAATCAACAACAATCCTGTTACGATGATGATGGCAATCCCCAGCAGTTTGGCCAACGTGAGCAGATTCTGCGTCCATTTGCCCGTCTGGACGCCGAGCAGATTCGTGATCGTCAGGATGCCCAGGCTTCCCAAGGCGCAACTGAGCGTTGTCGGAATGGACGGAGTCAGGCCGCAGAGCTGGTGAAAGTAGTTGGCAAAAACGAAGGCCATACTGCCGATGTTTCCCGGTCGAATGATCCAGAAGTCGGCCCAGGCGAAAAGGAATCCGGCGTTCTTTCCATAGGCGGCGGACAGAAAAGCATATTCGCCGCCGTGGCGGGGCAGAGTCGTTGTCAACTCGGCGTAACAAAGAGCGCCCAGCAGCGCCGCAACGCCGCCCAGGATCCAGAGTCCGATCAGGTTCACCGGGCCGCTGGTGTTGGAGGCGATGAATGGAGTCGACTCGAAAATTCCCGAACCGATCACGATGCCGACGTTGATGCAGATCACGTCGAACAGATTCAGCTGGCGGCGAGGCTGCGTCATGGGAGCGAGGGATGCGGATCGGGCGCGACGAACATCGGATGACCCTTAGCTGGCGATTGCTGCCGAAGTTATACTCTGAAACGTCGTGGAATACGACAGATCGACGGGGAGGGGATACGCTCATGCAGTTGTCGGTGAATCAACTTGGCAAACAGTATGCGACGCGGGCCGAGCCGCTGACCGTTTTGCGGGATGTTACGCTGGCGATGCAATCCGGGGAAAACGCGGCGATTCTGGGTCCCAGCGGGTCGGGAAAGAGTACTTTGCTGCAGATCCTGGGCACGCTGGAGCGGCCCACAACCGGCAGCGTGCGATTGGACGACGTCGACCCTTTCGGGCTCGATCCGGATGCACTGGCCCGCTTTCGTAACCAGCGGATCGGATTCATCTTTCAGGAACATCATCTGTTACCTCAACTGACCGTGCTGGAAAATGTGCTCGTGCCGACATTGGCGGGTGGCCGGCCTTCGGGCGAGCAGTTGCAGAGGGCGCATTGGTTGATCGAGCGCGTTGGATTGCGGGACCGTGTCGACCACCGACCCGCCGAGCTTTCGGGCGGCGAGCGACAACGGGTCGCCGTGGCTCGGGCGCTGATCCAGCGGCCGACGCTCTTGCTGGCGGATGAGCCGACCGGCAGTCTCGATCGAACCACGGCCCGATCGATCGGGTGCCTGCTGCGGGAACTGCATCAGGCCGAAGCGACGATAATGCTCGTCGTTACCCATAGCGTCGAGATCGCCGACCTGTTCCAGAAACGCTGGGAGCTGAATGAAGGTCGATTGCTCGAGCTGACGGCGACAGGGAGTGGATCGTGAGTCACGCTCCCGCGCTTTCCGTCGCGCGCGTCATCCGACGCAGCCTTACTTTTCATTGGCGTTCCCACGGCGCTGTGGTACTGGGTGTGGCGGCGGGCACCGCCGTCCTCGTCGGCGCGTTGCTCGTCGGCGATTCCGTGCGTGGCAGTCTGCGTGGCCTGGTGCTGGATCGCCTGGCCGCGATGGACCACTTGCTGGTCTCCGACCGTTACTTCCGCGCCGAACTCAAGGACGCGCTGATGGCGACAGGGCCAGGTCGAGAATGCATCGACCTGATTGCGCCGGCGATCGTCATACCATCCTGTGCGGTGGAACTTACCAGCGGGCCAAAGACTGCTCGATCGACGCAGGTGCTGCTGCTGGGACTGGACGACTCTTTCTGGCGTCTGGGGCCGGGGGGACCTCGGCCTGCGACGCCGATCGAGGAAGGCGAGATCGTCCTCAATCAGCCGCTCGCCGACGATCTGGGGGCTCGCGTCGGCGACGAGATTGTCGTTCGACTGCCCAGCGGCGACGGCGTATCCGCCGACAGCCCTTTGGGTCGCCGCAGTGATCGCATCCGCAGCCTGGCCCAACTCAAGGTCAAACAGATCATCCCGGCAGCCGGACTGGGTCGATTCGATCTGCGGTCGACGCAGCACCTGCCGCGCAATGCTTACCTGCCATTGCAGTCCATTCAATCGGAGCTGCGTCTCGACGGGCGGATCAACGCGTTGCTCGTGGCCGGCAAGAGCGCCGAGTTCCGCACGGCGGAAACGGCACGCAGGCTCTCCGATGCACTCCCGCTGTCGCTCGATGATTTTGGACTGCGGCTGCAGCGCGTCTCGCGAACGTTCCCCGGCGCCGATGGCCAGCCGCGGACGATCCAGGATTGTTTTCAACTCACGACCGACCGGTTGCTGTTGAGCGATGAAGTGGCGGCGGCCGCGATCGACTGCTGGCATCGCCACCAGCCCCAAGCGGTGATGACCTACCTGGCGATGTCGATCAGTCGCGCAGTCGATCCGGACCGAAAAATCCCCGTCTCGTTGATCACCGGTGTCGATTCGACTGCGGAACTCGGCCCGCTGCAACAAGCGGACGGGATGCCGTTGTCATGGAAGGCGAATAACGAGCTGGTGCTGAATTCCTGGGCGGCGTCGGACCTGCGCGCGGAGAAAGGCGATCGAATTATCGCAAGTTATTTTGAGCCGGAAACGACGCATGGCGAACCGGTGCTGACGTCGCGCGAGTTTACGTTGGCGGATGTTGTGGCGTTGACGGAACCGGTACGCGGCTACGATCGCAAGACGGCCGCGGAATTCGATCGTCCGCCGACCCGGGCGAACGATCCCGATCTGACTCCCACGGTGGAAGGCTTCACCGACCAGCAGACGATCGACGATTGGGATCCACCGTTCCCTTACGATAAACGCAGCTTGCGGCCGCAAGACGACGAGTATTGGAACCGCCATCGCACCACTCCCAAGGCGTTCCTGCCGCTGGCCGCCGCGCGGGAGTACTTCGGCAGCCGCTTTGGCGCAACGACGTCGATTCGAGTGCCGGCGCGAAACGTCGAACAGGTTGAGTTGGAGCGGCAGTTGCTGGCGGAACTGCGCGAGCGGCGGATACGGATGGCGCTGGAATTCCAGCCGATCAAAGCGCGCAGTCTGGCATCGTCGGCCGGAACCACGCCGTTTGACTTATTATTCCTGGGGCTGAGTTTTTTCCTGATCGCGTCCGCGCTGATGCTGGTCGGACTGCTGTTCCGTTTGGGAATGGAACGCCGCGCGCGCGAGTTCGGAACTCTGATCGCGCTGGGGTTATCGCGATCGATCCTGCGCCGCATCTGGATGGGCGAGTCGATCGGACTGGCCGGGGCAGGGGGGGTGCTGGGTGCAACCGCCGGCGTCGGCTATGCCTGGTTGATGCTGGTCGGATTGCGCAGCTGGTGGCTGGGAGCGGTTTCCACGCCGTTTCTGGAGTTGCACGTTACCGTTCGCAGCCTGTTGATCGGTGCCAGCAGCGGCGCGGTGCTGTCGATCGCGGTCATTGCCTGGACGGTGCGCGGGCTGGGAAGCGTTACGCCGAGGCGACTACTCGCCGGCTCCATGGTCGCGCCAACGGGCGATTCGACGACAGGTGCCGCGGCGGGCCCCAAGCTGGCGGCCGGCGTGTTTCTGCTGGCGGCGGTAAGCGGTGTCGCAGCCACGCGACTGGCTGGCGAGGCGCAGGCGGGCGCGTTTGTCGGAGCCGGCGCGCTCGTCCTGGTGGCGTGCCTGATCCTGTTGCGCTGGAGACTGCGCCAGTCAGCGTCCCTGATTCGACTGTCGCGATTCTCACTGCCGGCTCTCGCCGCCGACAATATTCGCCGCAAGCCGGGACGCAGCGCGCTGATCGTGGGGCTGATTTCCAGCGCCACGTTCCTGATCGTTGCCATGAGCGCGTTTCGACTCGATCCACGCAGTTCGGGCAGCGGCGGATACGATCTGATCGGGATTGCCTCGCAACCGATTTTTGAGGATCTGAATCTCGAATCGGTCCGCCAGGAGCGGTTCGGTGCCCAGGCTGCCGGATTACGTGGCACGGTGATTCATGGGCTGCGTTTCAAGCCGGGCGATGACGCCAGCTGCAACAATCTTTACAAGCCGTCTCAGCCGCGGGTCATCGGCGTCACCGCTGCCTTCCGCGACTTTTTCGATCAGCCGGCCGGTCCCTCGTTCGGTTGGGCCGCCCATGAAACGATGGCGACTGCGGCTCCGAGCGCCCCGTCGTCGCCGATCAATCCCTGGCGACTGCTGTTCAGCTCGCGGTCGGGCGACGCGATTCCGGTGGTGATCGACAAGAACACGGCGATGTACAGCCTGCAATTATACGGTGGCGTCGGCGAGCTCTTTACGCTGGCGTACGACGGACGACCCCCCGTCACGTTTCGCGTCGTTGGCCTGCTGTCGAACAGTGTGTTGCAGGGCAGCCTGATCGTCTCCGAGCCCGACTTTGTGCGCGCGTTTCCTGACGTCACCGGCTATCGCTTTTTTCTGGTGCAGGCGGCCGAGGGCCGGCGCGCGGAAGTCGCCAGTCTGCTCGAAGAATCTCTGGGGGACCAGGGACTGGATGTTCGTGCCACCGCGGATGTGCTGACCGACTTATTAGCCGTGCAAAATACATATCTCAGCACGTTTCAGAGTCTGGGCGCGTTGGGACTGTTGCTGGGTACGCTGGGTGTCGCGGCGGCCCAGTTGCGGAACATTCTGGAACGCATCGCCGAATTCGCAGTACTCCGCGCCACCGGATTTACGAACCGGCGGATCGCGCTCTTGATCGGGCTGGAACATTCCATCATTCTTCTATTGGGACTTGGCGTCGGACTGCTCGCCGCGATCGTCGCCGTGGCGCCGCATGCCGTGGCAGGCGGCGCTTCCGTTCCCTGGCGCGATTTATCGTGGATGTTCGCCGCAGTGGTCGTTGTCGGACTGGGAACGGGGTTGACGACGGTTCGGGAGGCGTTGCGTCCGGCGATCGTTTCCGCGCTGCGATCCGACTAGTGCAATGTCACAGTTTAATCGTCGTAGGACGGGTCTCCCGACCCGTCCTGCTCACACGGACCGGTCAGGAGACCCGTCCTACCTACCCGAACTTTTGGCTGTGACAAAGCACTTGGATTTCGCCACGACGAGCAGACCCTTCTGGTCGTCAGGAATCGGCGGGGTGCGGCTGGCGGCAAGTTGCCATTCGGTTAGACTGGCGGCATGGTACGCGGAACCGCGAAACCAGGGAGCCGAACGATGTTTCGAAAGCTCGGACTGTTCACTGCAACGATTTGCATCTGCGGTGCCACGAGCAGCCTCTTTACCGGCATGTTGCGCGAAGCGTTCTGCGGCGGCAGCTTGGGCGGTTCGCTTCGCGCCGCGGAGGACGGCCCGTTCTCTGCGGAGGCGATCGAGTTCTTCGAGAAGCAGGTGCGGCCCGTGCTCGTGGAATCGTGCTGGGAGTGCCATGGCCCGAAGAAGCAGGAGGCGGGGCTGCGGCTGGACAGCCGCGCGGCCATCCTTCGTGGCGGGGACAGCGGCGCCGTCGTGGTCGCGGGAAGTCCCTCGTCGAGCCGCCTGATAGCGGCCGTCGAGCGCGCGGGGGAACTGAAAATGCCTCCCGAAACGGCCTTGCCTGGTCCCGCGATCGACGCGTTGCGACGTTGGATCGAAAACGGACTGGCCTGGCCCGCGAGCGCGGCGCCGACCGAGGCCCACCCGCACGATCATTGGGCATTTCAGTCGCTGCGAGTAACAGCCGCTCCCGACCTGCGCGAGGCGTCATGCCGCGGAATTGTCGATAGCCACGTGCGCGAACGACAACGGCAGCTCGGGATGACGCTGTCGCCACCGGCGAATCGGCGGAAATTGGCGCGACGCATCAGCTTCGATCTCCGCGGCCTGCCACCCGAGCCGGACGAAATCGCCGAACTGGAAATCGACGAAAACCCCGACGCGATCGAGCGGTTCGTCGATCAACAGTTGTGCTCGCCGGCACTGGGTGAACGCTGGGCGCGCCATTGGCTCGATGTCGCCCGTTACGCCGATAATAAGGGCTACGTCTTCTTCGAGGAAAAGAACTACCCTTGGGCGTACGCCTATCGCGATTACGTGATCGAAGCAATAAATCGCGACCTGCCGTACGACCAATTCGTGCTGCAGCAGCTGGCCGCCGATCAACTGCAGCTCGGCGACGACCGTCGGCCGCTGCGAGCCCTCGGATTTCTCACACTCGGCGCCCATTTCATGAATAACGTCCACGATATCGTCGATGATCGGATCGACGTCGTGACCCGTGGACTGATGGGGCTAACGGTCAGCTGCGCTCGATGCCACGACCACAAGTATGACCCGATCCCGCAAGCCGATTACTATTCGCTTTACGGCGTGTTTCGCAGCTGTGAAGAACCGCTGGTGGCTCCGCTGTTTGATCCGCCTCCACAATCGGACGAATATCGCGCCTTCGAAGCCGAATTGGCAACGCGGGAGGGAAAGTTGAACGAGTTCGTGCAGCGCAAGCACCGCGAGCTGGTGGACGGGGGACGCACGCGCGTGGCCGAATACCTGCAGGCCGTTTATGCGTCGCGGCACCAGCCAGCCACCGACGATTTCATGATCATCGCGGACACCGCCGATGTGAATCCGGCCATGATCAAACGCTGGTGCAGTGCGCTGGAACGAGCGGAACGCAACGGGGACCCGATCTGGTACCCCTGGCACCGGCTGGCCGCCTTGGACGCATCCCGTCTTGCCGAGCTTTCGCCGCCGATCATTGCCGAAATCACCGCGGCGGCCGACGATCGAGTGCATCCGATAGTGCGAAATCGGTTCGCGGGCCAAACGGCCGTGCCCGACATGAAAATCGTTGCCGAGCTGTACGGCGAGTTGTTCGCGGGCGTGGATCGCGCTTGGAAAGAGCGGTTGGCCGAAGCAACAGAGCGCGGCATGCCGCCGCCCGCCGGCCTGGAGGACGCCGCCGCCGAGTCATTGCGCCGCGTGCTGTACGGCCCCTTGGCGCCACCCGACGTTCCGCCCGTTTTCGGCTGGGGATTTCTCGACCTGCTCCCCGATCGCGCGTCGCAAGGCGAGTATCAGAAACTGCTGAAAGAAGTCGAGACCTGGCTGATGACCGGGGCGGGCGCCCCGCCCCGGTCGACGCCGCTGCTGGACGCCGGGAATCCGTTCGAGCCTCGAATATTTCTGCGCGGAAATCCGCTGAAACTCGGCGACGCCGTGCCTCGGCAGTTCCTGGCCCTGGCCGATCCACAGAGGAAGCCGTTCCAACGAGGCAGCGGTCGACTTGAGATGGCCGATGCGGTCGTGCATCCCGACAATCGGCTGACGGCGCGCGTCATCGTGAACCGCGTCTGGCTCTGGCATTTCGGGCAAGGGCTGGTGCGAACGCCCAGCGACTTCGGCCTGCGCAGCCAGCCACCATCGCACCCGGAACTGCTCGACCAGCTCGCCGACCAGTTCCGTCAGCGGGCCGGATGGTCATTGAAGTGGCTGCATCGCCAACTGCTGCTGAGCGCCACTTACCAACAGGCCAGCGCGGAGCGACCGGAGCTGGCCACTGCCGATCCGGAGAATCGCTGGCTCGGTCGGATGAACGCCCGGCGACTTGAATTCGAACCGTTGCGGGATGCGCTATTGAGCGTCTCCGATCAACTCGACCGGCGGATCGGCGGCCCACCGGTGTCGATCTTCGGTGACACGATTGTTCCGCGGCGAACGCTGTACGGCTTTGTGGATCGCATGGACGTAGCACCGCTGCTGACGACGTTTGATTTTCCCAATCCGTCGCAGTCCAGCCCGCAGCGCGAATCGACGACCGTCGCGCCGCAGTCGCTGTTTCTGATGAACAACGGTCTGCTGCTGGGGATCGCCGAACAGATCCTGCGTCGGCCGGATCTTGGAGTCGATACCGATCACCGCGTCGACCGGTTGTTCCAACTCCTGTTCGGTCGTTCCCCCCGCGAAAGCGAGCGATTCGCCGCCGTCGAATTTCTCGGCGTCGGCCAGGATCCGCTGGCCTGGAAACAGCTGGTCCACGCCCTGCTGCTGTCGAACGAGTTTGCTTTCGTGGACTGACAGGGGACTGACTATGGACTGACAGTGGACTGACTATGGTGCCGCTGCTTAATCCGCGTCGATGAATACGTCGAGTTGTTGTCCGACGAAGAAGGGGCCGCTCTCGACGTCGAGCAGGTAGATCACTTGCAGGACGCGGGTATCGACGCGTTCGATATTCTGGCCGGTGAGCGATTTTTTCGGAATCACAAACGGTTCGACGCGCACGAAGCGCAGCGGATATTCCTGCCCGGGCTGGCCTTTCAGCGTCGCGCGTGCCGACGCCGTCGATTGGAAGCGGGGAATATCATATTCGTCGATGTCGACGCGGACGTGCAGGTTCTTGATGCTGCCGAGCACCACTAATGGCTGGGAAGCGGGAGCCCCCACGAATTCTCCGGGACGTACGTTGACTTGCAGCACTTCGCCCGCCACCATCGCTCGAACGGTCAGTCGATCCAATTCGGTTTCGGTTTGCCGCACCTTGGCTTCGGCTTCCTCGACGGCGGCGCGCGCCAGCGCCTTGTCGAATTCCCATGCCCCTTTTTCCGTCATCGCGACTTCCGCCTGCGCTTTTTCCACTTGCGAGGCGGCCGCATGGAAGTTCTGTTCGCGGGTGACGACCTCCTCTTCGCTGTAGACGCGCTGCTCCGAAAGCCGTTTCGTCCGGTTCCACCGTTCCCGCGCGTCGGCCAGGCGGGCCTGGGCCTCCACGAGCTGGGCGCGGACCACCCGCAGTTTTTCCGGTCGAGGTTCATTCATGATCCGCTCGAGTTCCGCGGCGGCCGAACGGGCGAGCGCCTGGCGCACTTCCCGTTCGGCGGTCAACTGGCGACTATCGAGCCGAAACAGTGGCTCGCCCGGCTGCACGCGCTGCCCGACCATCACGAGCACTTCGGCGACGACTCCCGGCAAGGACGAGCCGATCGAAATGTTCTCCGTTTCCGGCTCGATCATCCCGGCGCCCGCCAAGGTATTGGGAAACGGGTTGCGCGCCGGTTGTATCGGCGGTGGCAGCGACGGCATGTCGCGGCGCGACTCCGCCACGTGCACGACGGCGAAAATCAACATGCCGAGGGCGATCAGCGGCAAGCCAATGCGGGTAAACATAAGGGGTCTCGTCAGGCTATCGATTGTTCGGTCGTTGTTGTTGATCTGCGTTGGACTGTTTGAGACGTTGCAAAAAGGTCCGTTCAGGGCTGGCTCGACGCGGAGGCCGGCACAGCGTCCGTGGCCGACGTGGACGTGACGAACGATGCTCGGTCTCGTTCCACCTTCATGATCTGGCCGTCGTCCATGTACGCCATCGTGTCGGCAAATTCGAAAATCCGCGAATCATGCGTCACAATCATCACGGCCCGTTCTCCCTCGACTGCCACCGCTCGCAGCAACTGCAGAATTGCTGTTCCTGTTTTATGGTCCAGCGCCGAGGTCGGCTCATCGCAAACCAAAACGCGCGGATGATGGACCAGCGCTCGGGCAATGGCGACGCGCTGCTGCTGTCCTCCCGACAATTGTCCGGGAAGATGATCGGCCCGGTCGTGCATCCCGATCCGATCGAGAAGCTTGAACGCTTCATGCAACGCGGCCCGCTTGGTCCAGCCCGCGAGCACCAGCGGCACCGTGACGTTCTCGGCCGCCGTCAGCGTCGGTAACAGGTTGAACTGCTGGAAAACGAACCCGACGTTCCGTTGCCGGAACGCTGTTCGCCTGGCGGTCGACAGGGCGGTCAGATTCGACCCGAGCGCCCAGACCTCGCCCGCCGTCGGATGCAGAATCGCGGCCAGGATCGACAGCAACGTCGTCTTGCCGCATCCGCTCGGTCCGACCAGCATCGTCAATTCGCCGCCGCGGACGTCCAGATCGACACCGCGCAACGCCTGCACCATCGCGTTGCCGGTCCCATAGTTCTTCACCAGACCGCGGCAGGAAACCAAGGCTTGCTGTTCGACCTTCGACACGGGATCCACCTAACTCTGAAAGACGACCGCGGGTTCCAACGCCAACACCCGTCGCAGGCTGAGCAGACTGGCCAGCACGCTGATCAAACAGACGGCCAATCCGGTGCCGACCAGGACCACCGACGGCATATAAAAAGCCAGCTTCGATCCCGAGGTCTGGCTCATCTGGCCAAACCAGGCGGCGCCCCCCACCCCCAGTCCGTAACCGATGAGACTCACTACCGCCGCCTGCAGCATCACCATGCCCATCAAACTCAAGTTCCCCGCGCCCATCGCCTTCAACGCGCCGTATTGTTTGATGTTCTCCAGCGTAAACAGGTAGAACGTCTGAGCGGCAATCGCGGTTCCCACCACGAATCCCAGCGCCACCGTGATTCCGAAATTGATCGGTATGCCCGTCGCACTCATGAAATACCACATCGTGATCCAGCCGAATTCGTTCTGCGTCACGGCGCGCAGCCCCGTCTGCTGCTCGATGCGACGACAGAGCGCCTGCGGGTTGCTTCCCGGCTGGCCGTTGGCCAGCACAAACGACATCACTTTCCGCTCGGGCGGAACGAACTGCAGTGCCTGCGAGTAGCGCGTGTAGACCACCGGAAAGGTCTGAAACGTGCGCGATGCCCGGCAAATACCGACGATCTCCGCCTCGCGATCGTTCATTTCGAATCGCTTGCCGACACGCGGCTGCTGGCCGGGCCACAACAGCTGATAACCCTCCAGATCCATGATCACGGCGTTGGGTTTGCGCAGGTCGGCGAGTGTGCCAAGGATGATATTCGGCGGCGCGCCGACCAACGTCGCGTCATCCAACCCCAAGAGAATGGTCTGCTGGAAATTCCCGTCCTCTAGCCGCGAACGGGCCAGCCCCTTGTAGAACTTCACCGCCCAATCCACTCCGCGCACGCCGCGCACCCGATAGAGATCCGTGTCCGAAAGCGGCTTCACGTCGTCGACAAACCGCACATTCGGATCCATGACCCAGATCTCGGCGCCGCCAATGTCTCGTACCTGACCGGATGTCTGTAACATCAGTCTGCAGAAGATCGACGCCTGCTGAGCGATCAACAAAGACGCGAATGCGATTCCGGCGATCATGCCGAAATACTTGCCGCGATTACCCATCAACATTTTCAACGCAATCCAGCTCATGCGTCGCGTCCCTCCCGTCCCGCCTTACGCAATGCGCCCGGCGCGTAACCGGAAATCGCGTGATTCGTAAACTCGAGAATGTGCTTCGCCAGGAACTCCGGCGTGTACGTCGCGTACTCCTCGGCGCTCACCAGCTTCCGGACCAGCGCGTCCGCAACCCGATAATGCAGGCATTGACCAACGATGCTGAAGGCCAGCATCCGCAGCTTCTCGTCGCGCAGACCCGGCCCCACCAGCTCCCGCAGGATCGCTTGCAGCGATTCAAATTCCGGACGGATATAGTCCCGGGCGACATCGGCACACACCGAATCCGGGCGAAGCAGTTCGCGCAGCAGCAGCCGGATGTGGCAGGCCGAATCCCCGACCACCATGCGACGCACCATCGTCGTGATAAAGTCGGCCAGTTTCAGGTCGGCCGGCGTCCCGGCCGGCCATTCTGGCATCCTGGCTTGACTCATCCGCCACTCGTGGGCCGCCTTCAGCGTTTCCACGTACAGAGTTTCTTTGTCCCCGAAATAGTAGTTCACGGCCGCGATATTCGCACCCGCTCGCTGGCATATTTCGCGAATCGTCGCGTCGTCAAATCCTTTGTCCGCGAACACTTCCCCCGCCGACGCAACGATGCGATCGCGAGTTGACTCTGGATCATGCACTACGTCGCTCATAGCAGAGCATCACAAACAATTGTTTTAATCATTGGTTTGAAATCATTGTATGACGCCGTACACGCCCCGTCAAAGCTGAGCGATTGGCGCTGTCAGGTCCGAGCGGTTGGTTGGCAGCTCGAAACAGGTTTCGAGGTGCCGGTTGGCTGTCAGCTCGAAACAAGTTTCGAGTTACCGGAATAGGCGGTTGTTGCATCGCTCGGCAAACGCAGCGGGCCATTGCAATGGCGGACGGCTTGCCACAGCATATAGCCGATCGTGGGCAACAGGGAATGATCTTACCGGCATGCTTGGGTAACGGCGAGAATGGCGCTGCTCTTCGACACACACACGAACCTGATGTGGTATCCCGATCACTTTTCCCAGGAGTTTGTCGAGACGGCCTGGGAAGCGAAGCGGGCCAAGATGAAGCTCAGTCCCGACGTCTACTTCGCGGGCAGTGCGATCCCGTATCAGAACGCTTTTGATTCACGTCCGGAGCAGTTGCTGGAGGCGACCCGCGACGCGGACAAAGTCATCGTCTTCGGGATCAAGGCTCCATTTTGCGGCATCAATGCCGATCAGGAGCTGATCTCGCAGTTTGTCAGGCAGCACGCGGACAAATTCATCGGCTGGTGCTCCGTCGACCCGAACGACCCCGATTGTGTCGCGCAGCTGGAGTACTACGTCACGCGGCTCGGCTTTCGCGGCTTGAAATGTTCCCCGATCTATCAAAACTGGGATCCGCAAGATCCTCGGCATCTGCCGTTGTTTCGCAAGGCGGAGTCGCTGGGAATCCCGGTCAACATTCACCAGGGAACTTCCTTCGTTCGTCCCGGGCCGTTGAAGTACGCGAACCCGGTGCAGTTGGAGGATATCGCGATCGCATGCCCGGGGCTGCGGATCGTAATTGCGCACATGGGCCATCCGTGGGAGGACGAGTGCGTTGTATTGATTCGCAAGCATCCCAACCTGTACGCCAATGTGTCGGCGCTGCATTACCGACCACTGCGACATTACCAGGCATTGATGACGGCGATCGAGTATGGGGTTGAGCACAAGTTGATACTGGGGTCTGATTTTCCCTCGGCGACCTTGCCGCAGGTGATCGCCGGACAGCGCAAGGTCAACGACATCCTGGAGGGGACTCGATTGCCTCGCGTCTCGCAGGAAGTGATTGAGAACATCATTTACGAGAACTGGAAGCGGTTTCTGCCGGAATATACCTGAACCGCGGGCTGGAAGGAGTCAAGCAGATGGGGAGTCCGCCGATTTTTTCTGACGTACCGTTATCGGCCTCCGTGATCGCCGTTCCTCCCTTGGCGCGGACGGTCGACGATCGGATCGACCCGGTGGAAAACCGGAAGATGATCCGCTATCTCGAGGCGGGGGGAGTGCGGACGTTGTTGTATGGAGGCAACGCCGTGATGGGCCAGGTCGCGATTTCGGAATACGCGTCGTTGCTGGAGATGCTGCGGGACAGTGTGGGAGCAGGCACGCGGTTGATTCCATCGATCGGTCCGAGCTACGGAATGATGCTGGACCAGCTGGCGCCGCTGCGCGACCTGGGATTTCCCACGGCAATGGTGTTGCCGACGCAGGATCCCACGACGCCGGCCGGGCTGGCATGCGGCATCCGGCGGGTCGTCGATCGATTCGGTCGACCGATCGTGCTGTATTTGAAGCGCGACGGCGCGGTCGACGCCGCGACCGTATCCCGGATGTTTCAGGACGGCCTGATCTGCTGGATCAAGTACGCGATCGTTCGCGAACGGCCGCAGGAGGATCGTTTCCTGCGTGCGTTGATCGAAGGCGTGGGCAACCAGGTAATCGTCAGCGGCATGGGTGAGCAACCGGCGATCGTCCATTGGCGCGACTACGGTCTGGCCGGTTTTACCTCGGGATGCGTCTGCATCGCACCGAAGCGATCGATGCAGCTGCTTGACGCGCTGCGGCGAGGGGACTACGACGACGCCGAGCGGCTCCGCGCCATTTTTGCTCCGCTCGAAGCGCTCCGCGACGCTTTGAGTCCCGTGCGCGTGTTGCATGCGGCCGTGGAACGGGCGGGGATCTGCCGCACCGGCCCGATCCGCCCGTTGCTGTCGCCGATCGAGGAGATTCATATTCCGGAGATTGCGGCAGCGGCCGAGTCGCTGCGGCGAGCCGAACCGAACTGATTGGTGGCGGGGATGCGCCGGCAATTTGCCGGCGGCAATTTGCCGGCGGCACGGCGGCTCCCGCTACCACGACTATGCCCGGCACCATCGTTCCGACCGTCAAAGTCGCGCCGGCGAACTTCTCGAAACAGCCGATGCAAATGGTTGGCTCCCCGGGAATTTCCGCGTGCGGATCGCAATTCGAAGCATGTGGCTTGTGTGTTCGGACCGATGCAAGATTTGCTTGACGGCCGCCGTCTTCGAGTTGATACTGCAGGGAGTAACTCGCTCGGCGTAAACGACCGTGCAAGATCGTGGGTACACGGTGGCTATTCCCTGGACGGAAGCACGATGACAGCGGACCCGATTCTGGAACGGTTGCTGGTGCTGTTTCGCGGCAAATTCGGCGCGCAGACTCAAGCCGATGATGCTTTCTCCACGCTCGATATCGATTCGCTGGCTCTCGCGGAAATTTCGCTGGCGGTCGAACAGGAATTTCGCGTTCGGTTGACCGAGCGGGTGCTGGAGGTCAATTCGATTCGCGAGCTGGCGCAGTTGATCCACGAATTGATGCTGGCACCGGTCAGCCGGCGATAGGCTCCCGGCCCGAATGGCACGGGAAGCCCCTTGCCGGCAATCATGGAATTTCGCTCGGCAGGCGCCAATCAGCGGTTTTCTTTTGCCGGCTCCAGCGCGGCGGCAATGAGCTTCTTGACATCGTCGAAAACCTGATTGGGCACCGGCACCGACAGGACGTAGTGCGCGATTCTCCATTGGCCCTGTTCCAGCAGCAGGACGCCCGAGCCGCGGCAAGGTCCGAGTTTTTCCGTTGCCAGATCCTCGTCGAACCAGGCCAGGTTGCCGTCCCGCGCAACGCGAACAGCACGGCGCACGGCGCGGAACGACCAGGCCTTGCCTTTCGCAAAATGAGGTTTGGCCCAGGCACGAAACTCGTCGCGCGTCCATCGTTCCGTAGCATCGGTGCCCAAAAACACTCCGTCGGCGGTGAAAACCTGGAAGTACTGTTCCTCATCCGCTCGGCCGGCTGCCGCATGCCACTCGTCAAGCGTTCTTTCCACTCGCTTTGCCGCGTCGATTTCTTGCTCGCGATCCACGGCCCTCAGCGCGCTGCCGATAAAAACCAGACTTGCGACCACCGTGACAATCTTCAAGGCAGGCCATCCCATCCGCATTTCTCCAGGGTTGAATTCCGAGTTCAATTTTCCCGCCGTTCAGGAATGACCGACTGGAATCGCACCTGTCGACGATGGCTGCCACCATTGGCACACGCTGCGTTTCCAGCCGCGCGCAAGCCGCCTCCACTGCCCGCGCAGGCTCGAATCGAGCGCCAGGCGCCGCATCGCGATTGCCTCACTGAGCGATTCGCTGTCGTACGCCATTTTCCGCGGGTCGCTGTAGTAACGCGCGACCTTTTCGATCGGCATGCCTGGAGTGGCGAACCATTCGGGAATATGCCTATTGCAGAGGCACTCCGCATCGTTGAGCAGTTTCGTGATACCCGTTCCGGTCGCCGGACAGTTGGTTTGATAGGCGTCACCGACCAGCACGATGCCGGGCTGAAGATGACCTTCCACGCGTTGCAGATGCCCAGGGCAACGATCGACCCTGCTCACAACCTCAAATTGTCCGGTCCGCCGCGTCAACTCGGGGACGATTTCATTCAGGCAGGCGTGCGTATCGTCGATCAGCCATCGGCAATGGGATTCCTGGGCGTCCCAGTAAGTGAACATGTTGACGCGCATCGTATCGCCGATCCGGAACAAAGACACAAACGCAATGCGCGATGCGGTGTGATCCGCTCGATAAAGCAACTCCTGGAAGCCGAACCGACCGCCGCGCGATGCGCGTATCGAGAAGCCGAATGCCATGCTGTGGGACGCGCTCAGCATCTGTTTGCGGATCCCCAGTTGTGACAGCAGGGTCGCCGATCGACCCGATGCGACGACGACCAGGCGCGCCTGCAATGGTTCTTTTTCGTCCACTACCACCGTCTGCAGGGTGGGCGAATTCGAGATATCCCGCACTTTGCCGCACTGAAAATCGACGCTCGGGGGCAAGGCCCCGCGGAACGCGTTGACGAGATCGGCGTAGAACAGTCCTTGTTGCCCCGTCGACGTTCCTTGGGCGATCTCAGCGCTCGAAGAACCGGCGACCGTGCCAACGGTTCGCCCGGCACGATCGATAACATTCAGCAGATCGAGGCGGCTCAATCGCGCGAGCTGATCAGCGCTCAACTTCTCCGCTCGAAAACTGTACGGCAGCGGATGGCACATGTCCAAGACGATGACGCGGAATCCACGGCGGTCCAGAAGGGTGGCGACCACCGAACCGGCAACACCTGCTCCGACAATGATGACGTCAGGGTTGACTGCATGCTGGGACATGGCATTGAGACTCGGAGGTCACCGTTGCAAATCAGGGCAGGCGGAATCGAACAGTGACTCCACAATCAATAGATAGGCCACAATCGGCTCGTAAGAGCCGTCGATCGAATGGTCGGAAACAGGCCACTCGAGCCGTTCGTGTCGGCCCGGAACGGTCGACCGCGCCATGCTTGACGGCAAATCCCTCAAAAGCGGAAACAGCGAATCAGGCGGCGGTCTGGCATCGATTTGCGATGTAGGGTTTGACTATGAATAACAATACCATGAATAGGCTGCAACCGGAGGCCGCGCAATCCGGTTCGCCGGGGATGCTCCGTTGCGGCGATCGAGTGCGAATTCGTCCTCTGGATGAGATCCTCGCAACGCTGGACGCGCAGGGGACTCTGGCCGGATTGCCGTTCATGCCGGAGATGGTCGCGTTCTGTGGCCGGACTCTGACGGTCGGGCGTCGAGTCGAGCATGTGTATATCGATCATTTGCACCACGTGGTCCGGCTGGCCGACGCCGTCGTGCTGGACGCGGTTCGATGTTCCGGAGCGGCGCACCAGGGCTGCCAGATGGGCTGCCAGTTAATCTGGAAGACAGCCTGGCTGACCGGCACGGAGGCCCCGCTCGCAGACGACCGCGCACCCGTCTCGGGTGCCGCGATCGACCTCGCCGCCGACTGGCCGTTCCCCGTCGAGCGGGAGGGCAGGCTTTTCTGCCAGGCGTCGCAACTGCCGACCTTCGCCGAACGCATTCCCTGGTGGAATGTGCGTCAGTACTTAACCGGATTGCGGGCGGGTAATTTCTCGTTTCGCGAGCTGTTCCGCTCGCTGGTGATCCTGGTGCGCAATCGAATTCGCTGGTGGCAAGGAAAGGGTCCCGTGGGAATGCTCAGCGGCCCCCAGACGCGAACCCCGATCGAGTCGCTGCAGCTGCAGCCCGGGGAATGGGTAGAGGTGAAGAGCCTGGCCGAGATCGAGTCGACCCTTGACGCGCACGGCAAACATCGCGGCATGGCCTTCGTGCCCGAAATGGCGCTTTATTGTGGCAAGCGATTTCGAGTCGCTCGGCGCGTGGAGCGGATGATTCAGGAGGACACGGGAAAGATGCGGCAGTTGCGCGACACGGTGGCGTTAGAGTCGGTGACCTGCATGGGAATTGCGCAGCGGCAATGTCCCCGTCGCTGCTTCCACCTGTGGCGCGAGGGGTGGCTGAAACGTGTAAGCGATCCGGCCTGCGGGCCCCCCTCTGGGGTTCGAGTCTCCGATCCACAAACCGCTTGCATAACGGCCGCCAATCCGGCCATCAATCCGACCGCACTGACCACGCTGGATCTGCCGGTTTTTCAGTCCCCGGTTTCGTCGTAACCTTACTGGCTGATCTCTTTCGGCAGCAGACAGCCAACAATCGTCCAGCCGTCGGTTTCCGAACGGGTGAAGAACCCTGCCGTACCGAGGTACCGACGGACGGCATCGAATGGCGGCAGCTTGCGACCATCGACCTGCTGTTCCCGTAACGTGCCTTCCTCGTCCGGTGCCAGGGCCTGGTTGAGCAATTTTCCGAGCACCGTTTCGGCCTGCGGCATTTTTCCGGAGCGGACCAGTTCGTAGGTCGGACGGTAGGCCTCATCGGTGCGAGTGAAATATCTCAGGCAATCGGTGCCGGCTCCCAAGCCCTGCAATGCCAGCTGAATCGTCTGGTAGTCGGCGGCCTCTCGCAAGCGATTGTCCGCGGCGCGGGCCTTGAGCAGTTCGCGAATGAAATCGACGTGCGTGGAGATCAAGAGATGTTCCCCGGCCACCGTCGCGGCCGAATTGGGGATCGCGTGCTTCTCCTCTTCTTTTTCCTTTTCCGCCTCGGCGTTCACCAGAGTAAACCCGGCACCTTCGATCTGGAGGTCTTCGAGTTCAACGGTCGACTGTTCATTGACGATTTCCCAGATCACCTGCCCATCAACCTCGTGCTTCACGGCATTCGGATCGGCTTCCATGATCTTGTCAATCGCTTTGGCGACAGCCCCCGGGTCGGTCACGTGGATCGCTACCGCCAGCCGTTCGCTTTTGGGACCGATCGGCAGGCGGTAGTCGGTCAGGACCACGATCCGTTCTCCGGCATAACGAATCAGCTCGTTACGCAGGTCCACTTGCGGTCCGTTTGGGTCCTGCTTGATGCTCTGCAGCACGTCGTTCCAAACTCCTTCGTCACCCGCATATTCGTCGACCAAAGTTCCCAAGAATTCAAACGACTCTTTGATCCGCCAATTGAAACTCATGTGGGCCGCCAGATCGCGCGGCACCCAGTCCATCGCCTGGTGATCGTCCGAATTGGGGAAATCAAGCATCCGGGCGGCAAGGCGATATTTGCCGTCGGTCTTGGGAGCAAAGACGAATGTCCTGTGCACCAGTTCATGTTGACCGTCGGCGAATCGCAACTGCCCGCCCAGCGCTTTCACCGCGTTGAAGCCCTGGTTCGCCAGGACTTTCAGCAGGTCGGTGCCGCGTTTTTTCCGTCCACCTTGCATCGACCGGGCCGCTTCCACGTAGCCGAACGGATCGACATACCATCGAATCAACGCCGCGTTCTCGGAGTTCGCTTGAATGCGTTCCATCACGGTGGAGAAGGTCGGCATGCTCGCCAGCGCGTCGCGGCCTTTTCCGTCGAATCGCTGAATGATCTCGCGGACCGTCGGCAAGTGGTCCACGGCAATCAGCTGATCCTGGTGGATGAAAATGTAGGCGTGCTGATCATCGGCCCCTTCTTTCCTGCGTGCCAGCTTATAGACGGTGACCTCCACGTTCCCGATCTGCTGCACCGATTTCTGCGCGCCTTTGGCGATCTGGTTCTCACTGATCCGAACCAGCAGCTCCGTGGCTTCGGCCAGATGGCCGGTGATATCGACGATCAGCGCCAGAGCGTGCTGTTTTTTGTCTCCGTCGGGCTGGATCACCGCGATCGCGATCTCCCCGCCCGGAATCCCCTGCAGGTCCTCGATCGCAATGCCCAGGTGCGTTCCCGTCTGCCCCAGCTTGGCCTTGAGTTGTTCCTTCAGATCATCGACGAACGGCTGCATGATCGGGTCGTTCGCCAATTGGCCGAGTTGCGTCTCATTCCATTTTTGTTTGAGCATCTGCGGATCGGGAATGGACAGGTATCCCTTGGTCGTGCCCGGGAGCAGCATCTCGCTGGGGATTGCGGCGAACAGGGTCAAAGGGGCGGAGACGAAAGAGAGGGCGACAAGGAAATAGCTGGCGAGTGAGCGACGCATCGATATAGCTCTCCTTAGCTCCGCGTTTCCACTGGGAAACATCCATGGCGGCTCGGGTAATATGCGGGACGGTGCAGGCTAAACTCTTATCGTCACAATTTTCCCGACAATGCGATTTTCCAGGCGGCGCTGAGCACCATAGTTATGGTCAATACAGATTGCCGAGGTTGGACGCAACGGTTGGCTAAATTACGGAAAAGCGGCGATTTAATCCAGGCGAGAATCATGGCGAATTTTCCGGCAGCGCATCAGGACGAACTGCAGATTTCCCAAGTTACCCAAGTCCACTAGCCCCCGATCGACCGGGCCGAGATAATCCGGGGATGCGCGAGTATCACCGAGAGAATCTCAGCCACGACCCGGTCCATGGCTATATCCCGTTCACATCGAACGTCCGGCTGGCGGACGGCGAGGTTTCCGAGCGGCAGATTATTGACCATCCCTGGGTACAGCGGCTGCGCCAGATCCACCAGCTGCAGACTGCCTGGTGGGTGTTTCCCACGGCCGAACATACTCGTTTCCAGCACGTGCTGGGCGTGATGCATCTGGCGAGTCGTTTTGTGGAGCACCTTTATCCGGGTCTGGCGGAGAATTGTCCGGGGGTACCCAGCCGCGGTTATGTGGAATCGCTGTTGCGGATGGCGGGGCTGCTTCATGACGTCGGGCACGGACCGTTCGGCCACTTTTTCGACGAACATTATCTGCGTCCGCTGGGGGAAACGCATGAGACAATTGGGTCGAGGATCATTGTCGAGCAGCTCGGTGATCTGCTGCGCGGCATCCGCCGCAATCCCAACAGCGCATTGGCTTCCGGGGAACAGCTCGACCCGGAGCAGGTGGCGTGGCTGATCCGTCGCCCGCGCGAGGGCGATGCGCAGGGCCAACCGCCCTGGCTGGTTTTTCTGCGGGCGTTGTTGAGCGGCATCTACACGATCGACAATATCGACTTCGTGCTGCGCGACGCCTACATGTCGGGCTACAGCAGCCGAGCGTTCGATCTGGACCGGCTGCTGCATTACAGTTTTTTCAGTCCCAGCGGACTGACGATCCATGACCGGGGAATCGACGCGCTGCTGCGGTTCATGTCGGTTCGTGGCGAGCTGTTTCGATCGATTTATTTCCATCGCACGGTCCGCGCAATCGACTTGACGCTGGCCGATCTGTTCCGGTCCAGCAAGTCGCGATTGTTCGCCGGGAACCCCGCCGAGCGACTCGAGCAGTACCTGGGATTCACCGAAATGTCGCTGCTGGTGGACGTGAGTCGCTGGCGTCACTCCAGCGACACGGAAACCCGCGAGTTGGGGCGGCGCTGGCAGGCATTACTCGAACGGCGGTTAACCTGGAAGATGGTCTGCCAGCGGATCCTGGTTTTCTCCGACCAGGACCCGGAGCGCAGCAGCATTTTCAGCGAGGAGGCGCTGGTGGAGCAGCGATTGCGGCTGGGACTGCCGGGCGAACTGGCGGAGTTGCCGCTGCGGGTCGATATTGCTCGGCACATTTTCCGGCCGAACACGCGCGGTCCGGCACAGGGCCAGAATTTCCTTTTCGATTCGGCGCACCAGCGGGTGCGGCCGCTGACGACGAATCAGCTGTTCGAGCGTTTGCCGGTGAGCCACCGCATCTGTCGGATCTATGCGCCGTCGGAGGAACATGGGCCGCTGCTCGCCACCCTGCTCGATCAGCTCATCGGCGGAGGCGGCGCCGACGACCTCACCAACATGTAGTCTTTACGCTGTTGAAACGAAAGGTCTTGCCAAGATGATTCTCGGTTTCGGCGAAGTGATGGCGCGGTTCTGCCCTCCGGACCGCGCGCGGTGGCGGCAGGCGCTGCCCGGCCGCGTGGAGGTGACTTGGGGGGGTGGCGAGGCCAACGTCTGCGCGTCGCTGGCGATGCTGGGTGAATCGGCCCGCTATGTAACCGCGCTGCCTCGGAACGCGCTCAGCGAATCGCTGGTGGCCTCGCTGCGCGGACTGGGAGTCGATACCTCGCGGATTCTCTGGCGCGACTCGGGACGGCTCGGGCTGTACTTCGTGGAACCGGGCAGCAACCAGCGGGCCTCCACGGTGCTCTATGATCGCGAGTGGAGTGCCGTGAGTCTTGCCGGATCCGACGACTACGATTGGGACGCGATTCTGCAGGATGTCGAGTGGCTGCACGTGACCGGAATCACTCCGGCCATCAGTGCCGCGGCATGCGACGCCAATCTGGAACTCGTCAAGCGCGCCCGGTCCCGGGGTGTCACCGTTTCGTGCGACCTGAACTTCCGCAAGAAACTCTGGCGATGGAAGCCGGGAACCGCCCCGGCGACTCTGGCCAGGAAATGCATGACGGAGGTACTTGCGTTCACCGATCTGGTGGTCGCGAACGAGGAGGACGCGGCGGATGTGCTGGGAATTCACGCCCAGGGTACGGATGTCGCGGCCGGTCAGCTCGACGTCCGGGCTTACGAGGCGGTAGCGCGGCGGATTGCCGCGCAGTGTCCCTCGATCTCGCGCGTGGCGATCACCTTGCGCGAAAGTGTTTCGGCGGATCACAACAACTGGGGCGCGATGCTGTTCGACCGCGGCAGCGATACCGTTTGCTTTGCGCCCCGCGACGTGGCCGGCAACTACCGCCCCTATGAAATCCGCGACATCGTCGACCGGATCGGCGCCGGAGATTCTTTTGCGGCCGGACTAATCCATGGGCTGCGATCGAGCGACCTGGGAACGCCGCAGGCGGCACTGGAGTTCGCCGTGGCGGCAAGCTGCCTGAAACATTCGCTGCCGGGCGACTTCAACTACATGTCACGCGATGAAATTCTCGCGCTGCGCGCGGGCAACGCCAGCGGGCGAGTTCAGCGATAACCAGGGAGTTCTCGAAACAATGACGCACGAATATTACGAGAATCCGCTCATTGCGCGCTATGCCTCCGACGCAATGAGCCGGCTATGGAGCGACCAGCGCAAATTCGGGCTCTGGCGACGGCTGTGGGTTGCACTCGCCGAAGCCCAGCAGGAACTCGGACTGCCGATTCGCGACGAGCAGCTCGAAGAGCTCCGCCGCCATCTGGACGACATCGACTTTGCGGCTGCCGAGAATTACGAGCGCAAGCTGCGGCACGACGTGATGGCCCACATTCACGCCTACGGCGATCTCTGTCCTTCCGCCCGGCCGATCATCCACTGGGGTGCCACCAGTTGTTTCGTCACGGATAACACCGACCTGATCCTGATGCGGGAAGGGCTGGAGCTGGTCCGCGACCGGCTGGTGGCGGTCATCGACCAGCTCGGCGGATTTGCCGCGGAGCATCGAGCGCTGCCCTGCCTGGGATTCACCCACTTGCAGCCGGCCCAGCCGACGACCGTCGGCAAACGCGCCTGCCTCTGGGCCTACGATCTGGTGCTGGACCTGGCGGAAGTGGAGCACCGCATCGTGTCGATCCGCGCCCGAAGCACGAAAGGCACCACCGGAACGCAGGCCAGTTTCCTCAGCCTGTTCCAGGGCGACCACGATCGCGTACGGCGACTGGAGCAGATCGTGGCTCGAAAAATCGGCTTCGACGGCGTGTTTGCCGTGACCGGGCAGACCTACACCCGCAAGGTCGATTCGCAGATCGTCGACACGTTGTCAGGCGTGGCACAGAGCGCTCACAAGGCGGCAACCGATCTGCGAATTCTGCAGAGCCGCAAGGAAATCGAGGAGCCGTTTGAAGCATCGCAGATCGGCTCGTCCGCGATGCCGTACAAGCGCAACCCGATGCGCAGCGAGCGCATCTGCGCTCTGGCGCGGTTCGCGATCAGCCTGCAGTCCAGCACGGCGAATACGATGGCCACGCAGTGGATGGAGCGAACTCTGGACGACAGTGCCAACCGGCGACTGGTCATTCCCCAGGCCTTCCTGGCAATCGACGCGATCCTCACGCTCTATCAGAACGTCGCCTCGGGACTGGTGGTCTACCCGCACGTGATCGCGCGCAGTCTGCGCGAGGAGCTGCCATTTATGGCTTCCGAGGAGATCCTGATGGCGGCGGTTGCGGCGGGAGGGGATCGCCAGGAACTGCACGAGCGGCTGCGCGTGCACAGCCAGGCCGCCGGCGCCGTGGTCAAGCAACAGGGCCTGCCGAACGACCTGCTGGAACGAATCGCCGCCGATCCCGCGTTTGCCGGAATCGAGCTCGACCGCTTGATCGACCCGCAGCAGTTTGTCGGCCGCGCTCCCCAGCAAGTCGACGAGTTTCTGAGCGAGGTGCTGCAACCGATTCGAGACAAATACCGCGACACCAGCGACATTACGGCCGACGTCAAAGTCTGAGCCGTGTCGATCCGATCGCGTCCCGCCGGCCGGCACGCCCGCATCAGTCCTGAAACGGCAGGAGCATCTCCTCGGCCAGCGCTTCAATATGCCGGGCCGAGATCAGCGAGAGTTCCTCGGCGTAGCCCAGCAGCAACGCGAGGTCGCCGAGCCGATTGATGCGGCGCGGCGTGCCTTGGGACAGGTGGTGCATCGACTCCAACGCGCTGTCGTCGAATACCTGCCGCATTGCGCCCGCGACCGTCAACCGATGCTGGATGTAGCTGACCGATTCCTCGATATTGAATTTCTGCAGCAGGCACTTGGCATCGAGTCGCTCTTCCAGTTCCGGCAGGTGCCGCAGCACCGGCAGCAACGACGGCTGTCCGACCAGCAGCACGGTCATCGCCGGCGTGGCGTCGTGCTCCAGATTCATGAGCAGGCGAATGGTCTCCAGGGTCTCGGAGTCCTTCAGCAGGTGTGCCTCTTCGACGACGAACAGCAGGTGCTTGCCACGCTGCCAGTTCTCGCGCAATGCCATACGGATTCGCTGCAGGTCGCGATCGGTCGCCGCGTCGTCCGGGCAATGGCCGCCCAGTTCGTGTGCCAAATAGCGGATGAATTGCGCGGGGCTCAGTTGGGGAAAGACCAGCCTGATGACAGGTTGAATCGTCTCGGGCAGTTGTCGCGACAGCGCCCGCACCAGCAGCGTCTTTCCCAGTCCCGGGGCACCCACGACCAGGGCGCCTCCGCGACGGTTTTCCACCGCGTAGCGCAGCTTGAGCAGCGCCCCCTGGTGGCCTTCGCTGGGATAGTAGAAACGGGAATCGGCCGAGTCTTCGAACGGCTTGGCGGCCAATCCCCAATGCGATTCGTACATGCTCGCTCCGCTGAACGATGCTCGAAGGGGCGTCTTACGAACCGGCGGTTGCGACCCGCGGCGCGAAATTCTCCACGATCCCCACCGACTTGACTCCCGAGGAGCGGAGCCGGGCGCCGATGGTGAAGGTCGGTTCGGCCGGCGAAGCGCGCAAATCACGGATGATGATCGCGGCATCGATCGGGCAGTGCGTTCCCGATTCGAACAGCTTGCGATTCGTCGTGCCGATCGGCCCCATGTCGATGATCACCAGATCGAAGAGTTCCGCAGCGCCGCGCACCAGGGCGGTCACGCGCTGATCCTCCAATTCGATCGGCTGGTCGGCGATCGCGGCGGTCAGCGGTATCACGGTGACTCGATCGGCCAGCGAGTGGATCGCGACTTCTTCCAGTGGCAGCCGGCCATGGATGACTTCTTCCCAGCCGCAAGCGGCCTCCAGACCGATATGGTTGGCCAGATCGGGGTTCTCCAGGTCGGCATCCAGAATCGCCACGCGAATTCCCGACGCCGCCACGGCTCGTGCCAGGCAGAGCGCGATGGTGGTGCGGCCCTCACCGCGCGAGCCACTGGTAACCGCCAGCACGCGCAGCCCTTCGCGGCAGGCACCCCGCAGGTAGACTCCGGCGCCCTGTAACGCGTCCTCGGCATGCTGCGAAAGATCCTGCGCCGCTTCGGACCAGATCAGTTTTTCGACTTCCCAGACCGGCACGAACTTGCCTTTCGGCACCGCGCTCTCCAACTTCGAGGTTCGCGCGGCATCCTGACCCGCGCGGACGTCAGGCACGCGCGGCATCAGCCGGAAATGCGCGCCGGGGACGTCGGCGGAACCCGCATCCAGTCGAACGGGACGCAGACCTTCCCGCGATTCGTCGCCGGGAACTTTCGTCGTCAATGGCTTCGCGGAATCGACGCGCCCGGCCAGATCGCCGATCGCCGGCTCGACCGCGGCGGAATCCGTCTCCGGCATCGTCCGACGTTCTTTCTCCGCCGCCACGTCCGCCGCGTCGGCCGCGTCCCCCGCGGCCGGCTGAGCAATGTCCGCCGACGCGAGTCGAGTATCCGGCAGGTTGGGAAGCAGGGGCATCACCAGTTGCGACTGCTCGGCCCAGATCGAATCGATGCGGTAGAAGTTCGCGTCGGCGGTCGCTTCCCCGATGATGATCGAATGCGAGACCGTTTCCGAAGTCGTGATCGGCCGCCCGATACGCCGTGCGGCACTCGCCGGATCGGTGTCCCGCGAATAGGCCCGAATGAATACGTTGTCCAGTGTGCTCATGATCCAACTCCTGAGTAGTCCCTATTCTTGCCTGTGAGCCGAAATGCCTGGTCGATCAACGCGACCGTTCGAGGCCGCCCCGGTCGGCGCTCCGCACGCTGTCCGGGCTGAATTCGTAGCGACGGGGATCGGTCGCCGGATAATTGCGGCCGATAACCGTCGACACGTCGTCCAACGGTAGGTCTAAACTGCTGGACTCCGCGGCGGCTGCCTCGCCCGCTGCTCTTTCGCCGCGCCTCCGCGAAAGCGGCGGCGGAACCTTCGGCTCCATCAAAACGTCTTCACTCCCGTCCAGGCCCTCGTCGAGCCGCTCGTCGAGCCGCTCGTCGAGGCCCTCGCCAGCGCCGGAATCCGCTCCGGAACGCGTCTCGTCAGCCGCCCCTTCGTCCAGAGAATATTCCGATTCCGATTCGAGATCCTCCCGGCGGGAGGGCGACTTGGCGCGAACGCCTTTGGTCTTTCTGGCAACACCATCCAGACTCGTGCTGTCGCCCGTTGAGCCCGATTGCGATTCCCCATTGTTTCGTGGCCGATTCAATAAATAAAAGCTGGTAGAGATGACCGCCACCAGCACCAGAACCGTTGCCCATTGTCTCGTCATCGATTGGGTGTCGAGCGGCAGATCGTCGTCGTAGCGTCTCCGTCGTTCGCGCTGCGCGCCGGCCGGTTCCGGTCGAATGGAGGCGTGGTCGGCCCTGTTTGCCGCGGCCTCATGCCGCGGTCCGATCGGCTGGCTCGACGACAGGCCTGCATTCAATTCTGTGACTTGCCGGACGACCGATTGCAAAGTGATGGCATCGGAGGTGGGACGAACTTCCGAGGCAGCCGACGGGGCGGTCGCGCCGAGTGGCGTTGCGGACGTTGTCCCCCCGACGCGTTCGTCGGGAATGGCAGTCGCCAACGGCTCTTTTGCGGTGGCAGCGATTGTTGACGTGGAATTCACGGACCGCTCGAACGCGGCGGCGGCGACAGCGCTGTCGTTCGCAGCCGGCGGAAGTACCGACGGCCGAATGGAAGGCGCGTCGTTGGTCGTTGGCGGAGTGACCACGCCGATTGCGGCCGGTGCCACGGGCGCGACAAGTGCCACGGGCGCGACGGGCGCGGCGGGCGCAATGGGTGCTGCGGGTGCTGCGGGTGCTACAGGTGCGACGGGGACGACGATGGCAAGCGATGGTGAAGGTGGCTGGGCAGCTTCGGCGGCCGGCGCAAGCGGTGAACTCGTGGCCACCGAAGTTCCGGAGACTCTCGCAGCGATCGCTTCCAGCGGGGCTCGCCAGGCCGTCGCTGGTGCCAACAGATCAGGCAGCCGCAGCAGAACCGGAATCTCGTTGTCGAGCGAATTTGATTCCGTCCGCTGGCGCGACACGCGACGGCGAACGACGGTCGGTCGATTCGCTCGTTGGGGGTCGGGTTTCGATTGAGGCGCGTTCATCCCGGGAATCCGTTCGTAGTTGACTTTCGGGCTCAGTACTTTCTGAGCTAGGGTTACCACGGTGGCGCGGCGCGCGGCCGTTGGGGTCGGCGTGCGTCGTTGCCTAGATATCGGTAACGATTAGCGCGATCTTGAGTATTAGTTGAACTTTGACGGCTATCCGTATTGCGGCAAGCGGGGGGATCTGGGATAGTTGAAAATCCTGGGGCATTCTTATCGGCGAACCGAAGTCCCTTGCCGGTTGTCTCGGGCTGAGTATTCTGCAGTGTCCCCAGTTTGCCCGGGCATCAGACAGGAAAGCGTCCGACAGGGAAAATTCGGACAGGGAAAATCAGGTAACGCATGGCCGAATCTCCGTATTCCACCAGGTCGCAAAACCTCATCGAACGGCTGCGCGAAGGCATTCTCGTGCTGGATGGCGCGATGGGCACATTGCTGCAATCGTTGCGGCTCAGCGAGGAGCAGGTGCGGGGGGAGCGGTTTGCATCGTACGCCAAAGATCTCAGCCGGTTTCCTGATGTGCTCTGCCTGACGAGGCCTGACGACGTTACCGCGGCTCATTGCAAGTACCTTGAAGCCGGCGCCGACATCATCGAGACGAACACTTTTGGCGCGTCACTGGTCGGTGTCGAGGAATTCGGTTTGACGGCCGACGACGTTCGCGACATCAATCGCGCGGCGGTCGGATGTGCCCGGCGGGCTGCCGAACTCTATGCCCGCAAAACGCCTGGGCAGCCGCGGTTCGTCGCCGGTTCGATCGGCCCCACGGCCAAGCAGATGTCGATTTCGACCAATGCCGACGACGCCGGCACGCGCGGAATCGAGTTCCAGGCGATGGTCGATTCCTACTACGCCCAGGTAGCCGGTCTGCTGGAAGGGGGCGTCGACCTGCTGCTTCCCGAGACGGTCGTGGACACCTTGAATTTGAAGGCCTGCCTGGTGGCGATCGCGCGTTGCTTCGAGGACCTCGGTGTTCGCGTCCCAGTGATTGCCTCCGGCGCGTTCAACGAGGCGGGAGTGACATTTGTCTCCAGCCAATCGGTCGAGGCGTTCTGGAATGCCGTATCGCACTTTCCGCTATTGGCGGTCAGCATGAACTGCGCGCTGGGTCCGGTGCAAATGCGACCGCACCTGGAGGAACTGCAGCGCGTGTCAGAGGTTCCGGTCTGCTGTTATCCCAATGCCGGGTTGCCGAATGAAATGGGACAGTACGATCTGGCGCCGGAGATGATGGCGGAGCTGATCGGCGAGTTCGCCCGGAGCGGCTGGGTCAATATCGTGGGCGGATGTTGCGGCACGACTCCCGCGCATATCGGTGCGATGGCGGACCGGGTGCGCGGATTGCGACCGCACGAACCGCCGCGACTGGAGCCGCGACTGCGATTGAGTGGCACGCTGCCATTTGAGTTGCGGCCGGAGACCAATTTCGTGATGGTCGGCGAGCGGACCAACGTGACCGGGTCCAAGGCCTTCGCGAACCTGATTCGAAAAGGAACGTTTGAGCCGGCGGTCGAGGTGGCGCGTCAGCAGGTCGAAAACGGCGCCACCATCATCGACGTCAACATGGACGACGCGCTGCTCGACGGCGTGGCAGCAATGCGACGGTTCCTGCGATTGATCGCCGGCGAGCGGGACATCGCCAAGGTCCCGGTGATGCTCGACAGTTCCAAATGGGAGGTGATCGAAGCCGGTCTGGAATGCCTGCAAGGCAAGGGTATTGTCAATTCGATCAGCCTGAAGGACGGCGAGGCCGAGTTCCTGCGACGCGCGCGGCTGGTGCGACGCTACGGCGCCGCCGCGGTCGTGATGGCGTTTGACGAATCCGGACAGGCGGTCGAGACCGATCACAAAGTGGCGGTCTGCCGGCGGGCATTCGAGTTGCTGGTTCGCCAGGCCGCTTTCCCGCCTCAGGATATCATCTTCGACCCGAATATCCTCACCGTCGCCACCGGCATGGAGGAACATAACCGGTATGCGTTGAACTTCATCGAGGCGACGCGACGCATCAAGGCCGAATGTCCCGGCGCGAGAGTATCGGGCGGCGTGAGCAATATCTCGTTCTCCTTCCGCGGCAATGATACGGTGCGCGAGGCGATGCACTCGGCGTTCCTGTATCACGCGATCCAGGCCGGCATGGACATGGGAATCGTGAACGCCGGACAACTGGCGGTCTATGAGTCGATCCCCGAGGAGTTGCTGCGGCGCGTCGAGGATGTGTTGTTCGACCGGCGTCCCGATGCCACGGAACGGCTGATCGAGTTCGCGGGCCAGGTCAAGGGCAAGTCCCGGACGGCGCAAGACGAAAACCCCGCCTGGCGAACCGCGCCGGTCCAGGAACGTCTCCAGCATGCTTTGATCGAGGGAATCGACCGCTACATCGATCAGGATGTGGAGGAGGCCAGGCATCTCTACGACCGTTGCTTGAAGATCATCGAAGGCCCGATGATGGACGGCATGGCGGTCGTAGGAGACCTGTTCGGCGCGGGCAAGATGTTCCTGCCGCAGGTGGTCAAATCGGCGCGCGTGATGAAGAAGGCGGTCGCCTACCTGCTGCCGTTCATGGAACAGGAAAAGCGGGAACTCGGGCAAGCCGAACAACGGGCGCGAGGCAAAATTCTGCTGGCGACCGTCAAGGGTGACGTGCACGACATCGGCAAGAATATCGTGGGCGTGGTCATGGCCTGCAATAATTACGAAGTCATCGATCTGGGCGTGATGACCGCCTGCGAAAAGATCCTGCAGACCGCCGCCGATCGGCAGGTCGACATCATCGGCCTGTCGGGTTTGATCACACCCAGTCTGGACGAAATGGTGCACGTGGCCAGGGAAATGCAACGCACGAACTGCCGACTGCCACTGTTGATCGGCGGGGCGACCACCAGCGCGAAACATACCGCGGTCCGAATCGCCCCGAATTATGCCAACCCTGTCGTACATGTGCTCGACGCGTCACGCTGCGTCGGCGTCGTCGACAAACTCCTGAACAACGACACCTCGTCGGCGTTCGCGGCCGATAATCGCAAGCTGCAGGCGGAACTGGTGCGCAGTTACGAGCAGCGCCAGGTGACTCTGGTACCGTACCCGCAGGCCTGTGCCAGGCGATTCCAGACCGACTGGAATACGGCGCGGATCGACAAGCCGGAATTCCTGGGACGACGGGCACTGCATGAAGTTCCGCTCGACACGCTGGTCCCGTTCATCGATTGGTCTCCGTTCTTCCTCACCTGGGAAATGAAAGGGAAATATCCCGCGATCCTGAGTGACGAACGATGCGGTGCTCAGGCACGGGAGTTGTTCGAGGACGCGCAACAGCTTTTGCAGCGGATCGTCACCGGACATTTGTTGCGCGCCCGCGCGGTGTACGGTTTCTGGCCCGCCGCCAGTGAGGGAGACGATGTCGTCGTGTATTCCGACGAGTCGCGGGCCCATGAACTGACGCGGTTCTGCATGTTGCGGCAGCAGTGGGAGCGCAAGGGGCAAGCCGACTTTCGCAGCCTCGCCGACTATATCGCGCCTCGGGCGTCGGAGCGGCACGACTACCTGGGTGCGTTCGCACTCACGGCCGGTATCGGCGCCGACGAACTCTGCGGGCAATTCGATCGCCAGCACGATGACATGGGATCGATCATGACCAAGGCGCTCGCCGATCGACTGGCCGAAGCGTTCGCCGAGTACCTGCACCAACGCGTGCGACGGGAATGGGGTTATGGCCGCGAGGAGAATTTCTCGAGCGAAGAATTGATCGAAGAAAAGTACCGTGGCATCCGTCCGGCGCATGGATATCCGGCTTGCCCCGACCATTCGGAAAAAGGAAAGTTGTTCACGCTGCTCGACGCCACCGCCGAGACCGGCATCTCCTTGACCGAGTCGTATGCGATGTGGCCGGCCGCCAGTGTCAGCGGTCTGTATTTCGCTCATCCCCAAGCCCGATATTTTGCGGTGGACCGCGTGAACCGGGACCAGGTGGAGGAATATGCTCGCCGCAAAGGAATCTCGTTAGGCGAGGCCGAGCGCTGGCTCGCCCCCAACCTCGGATATGACCCCTGAAATCCTGTAGGGTGGGTCGAGGTACTCCGAGGCCCACCAGATTTGCTGGCCCCTTTTCCATCTGCGTCGATCTTTGTCCCTCCGTGGCCAGCGATTGACCCACAAACCATGTGCAAGACCCTGATTTGTTCAGGGACGGGTCCAGAGCGGCGATTCGCATTTGCCGGCGGCAGTTGATATTCTGGATGCGGTAAAGCACCCTTCGGCGACCTATGACGATTTCCGCTCGACAATTCGCGCAGCGCATTCTCGAAAGTGGCCTGTTGACCGCAGTGGAGCTGGACGATTTCCGCGAGCAGCATGCGCAGGCCGCCGCCGCGGAAACCGGTCCCCAGTTGGCCGAATGCCTGATCGCGCAGCATAAACTCACCCCGTTTCAGGTCGATCGATTACTCGCGGGCCAGCATTTCGGGCTAGTGCTCGGAAATTACGTGCTGCTGGAAAAGATCGGCGAAGGCGGGATGGGGGAAGTCTACTGCGCCGAACATCGACGGATGCGTCGGTTCGTGGCGGTGAAGCTGCTCCGCACGGAACTGCTCGGCTCGGAATACTCCGTAAAGCGATTCGAACGCGAGGTGCAGGCCGCCGCACAGCTCGTCCATCCCAATATCGTGACCGCATTCGATGCCGATTCGGCCGGTGAACTGCACTTCCTGGTGATGGAGTTCGTCAACGGAACCGATCTGGGGACGATCGTCTCCCGCGATGGACCGTTACCGGTCAACCGGGCGATGAACTACATTCTGCAGGTCGCTCGCGGACTCGAATATGCCCATGGAAAAGGCATCGTCCATCGCGACATCAAACCGTCCAATCTGCTGCTCGATGACCAGGGGGTCGTGAAGATCCTGGATATGGGCCTGGCCCGCTTCGATTCATCGATGGAGTGGGCGGGCGATCATCTGACGCGCGAAAATCAGATCATCGGCACGGTCGAATATATGGCGCCGGAGCAGGGACAGGATTCCAAGCATGTCGATCGACGCTCCGACATCTACAGCCTTGGCTGTACCTTCTACCGCCTGGTCACCGGCAACCCTCCCTACATGGCGGATAGTCCTCTGATGGTGATGCTGGCGCATCAGTCCCACCCGTTGCCTTCGCTCTGCGACGCACTCGGCTCGGCGGCCGAACCGCTGGACCAGGTGTTTCGCCGGATGATCGCCAAAGCGCCGCTGGACCGCTATGTTTCGATCGGCGAATTCCTGGAGGATCTGGGGCGCATCGAGGGCCTCGACAGTTCCGAACTGCGGGTGGAACGGCCGCCGCTGGTAAATCCGGGCACGCTCCCAACCCGCACGATTGACTCGGACGAGCTGGCCGCTGCGCGCGGGACGCCGCCCGTTACCACGGCGCACCCGGGGGTGACCAGCGCGGTGGCGAGCGAGCCGACGCGCCCCGCGCCGACGGCAAGCGATACGATCCGAGCGACCGTCCTCGGCATCGACCTGGGCACGACCTATTCGGTGATGGCCCGCCTGGATGAACAAGGCCGGCCGGTCACGATCCCCAACGCCGAAGGAGAAACCCTGACTCCGAGCGTGGTGCTATTTGATGGCGATCAAGTCATCGTCGGCAGAGAAGCGGTACGCGCCATGGCGACGGAGATCGAGTCGGTAGCGGAGAGCCCCAAGCTGCAACTGGGGGATCGTTTTTTCGACAAGCCGATCGGCGGCCGTTCGTATGCGCCCGAGGTACTGCAGGCGCACATTCTAAACAAACTGCGCAACGATGCGCGCCAGGGATTTCCCTATGCCCGCCACGTGGTGATTACCGTTCCCGCCTATTTCGACGAAGTGCGCCGCAAAGCGACGCACGACGCGGGGTATATGGCCGGATTGGACATTCTCGACGTGCTGAACGAGCCGACTGCGGCGGCCGTCGATTTTGGATTCCAGCAGGGCTACTTGAATGCCGACGGCGCCGAGCGCGAACCGCGGCGAGTGCTGATTTACGACCTGGGGGGAGGCACCTTTGACGTGACGCTGATGGAACTGTCGGGAAATCAGTTCCGCATGCTGGCGACCGACGGCGATGTGCGGTTGGGAGGAAGGGACTGGAGCCAGCGGCTGGTCGATCGTATCAGCCAGGCGTTTGTCCATCAGCACGGCATCGATCCACGGCAGGACCCGACCCAGTCCACGCGGCTCTGGCGGGACTGCGAGGAAGCCAAGCGGGCTCTGTCGATCCGCAGCCGCACGCAATTCATCTGCGACTACCAGCGACGCGCTTTGAAACTCGAAATCACGCGTCGGGAATTCGAACAATTGACGCGCGACCTGCTGGACCGAACGGTCTTCACGGTACGGCAGTTGATGCGCGCTTCGCGGTTGAGTTGGCGCGACCTGGACCGCGTGCTGCTCGTGGGCGGCGCCACGCGCATGCCGGCCGTGGCCGCCCGCCTGGAACAGCTCACCGGCCGGCAGCCCGACCGCTCCCTGTCGCCGGACGAATCGGTCGCCCACGGCGCCGCACTCTACGCCGCGATGCTGCTGGCTCGACGCAGCGGCGAGCCGGTCCCATTCCAAGTCCAGAATGTGAATTCGCACAGCCTGGGAGTGGTCGCGACCGTCAGCAAGTCCCGCCGCAGCGCGAATGCAGTACTGATCCCCAAGAACACCCCGCTGCCCGCCGTGCAACATCGCGTCTTCCGCACCCAAAAACCGGGCCAGCGATCACTCTTGCTGCGGATCGTGGAAGGCGAGAGCGACGACCCCGATCAGTGCGCCCAGGTCGGCCAATGTTCCGTGCAAGGACTCCCCCCCGACCTGCCCGCCAAGACGCCCGTCAATGTCGAATTCGCGTACACCGAGAGCGGACGACTCCGCGTCCGCGTCGCAATCGCCAACTCGTCCGTCTTCACCGAATACCCGGTCACCCGCCAACACAGCCTGAGCCCCCTCGAAATCCACTCCTGGCGCCAAATCATCACTGGAGATCGCTCGATCCGACGGTGAATTGGGGAACGGGTTACGGGTTACGGGTTACGGGTTACGGGTTACGGGTTACGGGTTACGGGTTACGGGTTACGGGTTACGGGTTACGGGTTACAGGTTACGGGTTACGGGT
>Ga0233425_10001101_pt1 | contig 63529 bp, 56 predicted proteins | sample Watercolumn_Towu_2_FD_181712 | JGI IMG/M metagenome (GOLD analysis project Ga0233425, IMG submission 181712) | Freshwater microbial communities from Lake Towuti, South Sulawesi, Indonesia - Watercolumn_Towuti2014_140_MG | ecosystem: Environmental > Aquatic > Freshwater > Lake | place...
CGCTTGTTTGGACATCGGATAACCTCCTGGCGGGTAGTCGAGAACTCGCCGCCAAGGATACCCCAATGCGCCAAATCCATCAAATCACCACTGACGAGCTACTAGAGCAGATTTACGCGACCATTACGTATTATCTGCACAACCGCCCGGAGATGGATGCGTACCTGGCACGGCTAATAGAAGGTCGCGAGCAACGTTACCAGGCATGGGTCGCCAATCCACCACCAATTATTGAGCGTTTGCGGTTATGCAGGGCTGCACGCGAGCAGGAGGGCGTGTTGGCATGAGCAGGACGCGTTTTCTGCTGGACGAAAACCTGCCACCAAGCCTGAAGGCAGCTCTGCTGCAACTCAATCCCTTGATTGATGTACTGCGGGTTGGAGACCCGGCCGCACCGCCACTTGGCACACCAGATCCGGCGTTGCTTCACTATGCCCAACAGACGCGCCGCATCTTGATCACTTCAGATTGGACTACCATGCCGGATCATAAGAAAAACCATCTGGCCGGGGGCGAGTCGTGGGCATCTTCCGGGTACGCCCACGCACGCCAATCGGCCGGCTGGCAGAATGCTTGCATCTGATATGGGAGATCACAGAAACCGATGAATGGGCCGGGTATCAGAGGTGGATTCCGTTCTAAATCTTCCCCGCCGCGCTTACCTTCTGCGGCACAAAGAATCGCACCGCGTTCGCCATTGTGCCCGGCAGATCGGTCCAGAAGCTCTTCTTGGATACCTTCTCCCAAATCCGCTTGGGCCGATAGAGATAGAAGCGCCGATAGGCCTCTTTCCACTTACGCACGACCAGGTTGGGGTCGTAATCCGGCATGGTGAAGCGCGCCTTGTCCGACTGGATGGCGTAATCCTCCCACTCGTCGGCGAAGATGTTGCCATATTTCTTGATAACATCGTACATCTCGGTGCCCGGATAGGGGGTCGCCAGCATGAAGTGCGCCAGGTCCGGGTCGAGTTCCAGCGCGAAGCGGGTGGTCTTCTCCATGCTTTCCTCGGTTTCTTGCGGCATCCCATAGATGAAGAACCCCATGGTTTGCAGTCCGGCCTCGCGCGCCCAGCGGAAGGCATTGCGCACCATATCCAGGCTTTGGCTCTTCTTCACCACGTTGCGCAGGATGTGCACGTCGCCGCTCTCGACGCCAAAGCCGACGCGCCGGCAGCCCGCGGCTTTCATCAATTGGAATAACTCCGGGTCGGCGTGATTGACCTTCATCCCGTGCACCGTCGTCCACGGCACGGTGTTCAGCCCCTCCGCGGCGATCCGTCGGCACAGCGCCTTGGCGCGATCCAGCTTCAGGTTCCAGATGTCATCCGTCAGCCCGATCTCGGTGGCCTTGAGATCCTTGACCAGCCAGCGCCACTCGCCGATGACGTTCTCTACCGAGCGCGGCCGCCAGGTGTCGCCGGTGATCGGCTTGGAGCAATAGGTGCACTTGTACGGACAGCCCCGGCTGGTCATAATGGTGTAGGCCCGGGCCTTCGTATCCAGCCCATCGGTCAAGGGGTTCAAATTGGTGTAGCGCGTGATCTTGTACAGGTCATGCGCGGGGTAGGGGATGTCATCCAGGTTCGGGATCAGGCGCGAAGGCGCGTTGATGACCATTTGGCCGTTGCGCCGCCAATAGAGGCCGTGCACGGTTTCCAGTGGCTGGCGACCTTCAAGCGCATCCACGAACTCCACGATGCTCTCTTCCGCCTCGCCTTTGATCACGAAATCCACCTCGGGATGCTCCGGGCTGATGGATTCCTCGGGCATCAGCGTCAAGTGGGGGCCGCCCAGGAGGGTGGGCATGCCGAGCCGTTTGCCCGCCCAGGCCATGTTCCAGGCATCCACGATCAGCGGCGTCACCGCGCTGATGCCGAGCAACTCGTAGCCGCCGCGACGCACAACCGTCTCCAGCGGCTCGTCTTCGATGGCCGAGTCGAAGAGGCCGACCTGATGCCCGCGTTTCCGCAGCACCGCAGCCAAGTAGCCCAGTCCCAGCGGGATATGCTTGCGCGATGTCCAGACCTCAGATTCAGGACTGGCGAGTAGCACTTTCATCGAGAAATCCCCTTTGTATCCCGACAAGGCGACGATCTGCGATACACCGTGTTACCCTGTCAGTCATACCGATGCGCGGTCTCCCAACGATAGCCCAGGTCGGTGCTGAAGCTGGAGAACAGCCGGCTGTGCGCCCGACCCGGCAGATGGCGCAGCCAGGCGTTCAAGCCACGACGGGCGATCTGCGGCGCGCTGTAGATTCTGCGGCACAGCCAATCGTACCCCCCCTGCAATTGCTCGACCGTCATCTGTGCCGGGATGTACGTCACGTGATTGGTGTTATATTTTTCCCAGGTGTCATGCGGCAGGATGCGCCCGGCGGCCAGCAGCTCACGGCGCTGCACTGTGCCCGGATACGGCGTCAGGATCGTCACACTGACGCCGTCCAACTCGCTGGTACGCACGAAATCCCACAGCAAGGGGAAGCTCTCCGGCGTGTCGCTGTCGAAGCCGACCACGAACAACCCCACCACGCCGATGCCATGCCGGTGGATCTGCTGGATCACCTCGCGCGAGCGACCGGCGTCGCCACGGGCCTTGCCCCCCAACTCGCGGCGGTTGCCCGGATTGATGGACTCGAACCCGACGAAAAACTTCTCCAGGTGCGCTGCGCGCGCCAGATCCAACAAATCGGGGTATTCGGCGACCATCTGCTCGGCCTGGCAGGTCCAGCCGCGCAGCGGCAAGGGGGCCAGCGCGCGGAAAAGCTGCTCCATATACGCCGGATAGAGCCGAAAGTTCAGGCCGAAGTTGTCATCGGTCAGGAAGAAACGTTGCAGCCGGCGGCGCTGGATTTCTTCGACGATCTCTTCCACCGGGCGCAGCCGCATCTTCTGGCCCGAAACGCGAATCGCGGTGCAAAATGTGCAACTGCGTGGGCAGCCGCGGGTGATCTCCAGGTAAGGGGTCCAGTAGTTGCGGTGTTCATTCACCTGCTGCAAGACCCGATCCTGGAGCACGGCGATGCCGGAGTCGAGCGGCATCCACGCCTCGTCGTCGTACCGCTTTTGCAAGGCGCCGCGGTCGAAGTCGCGGATGATTTGGGGCCAGGTGCGATACCCCTCGCCGACTGCAATGGCATCGGCCCAACCTATCACTTCTTCGGGAACCAGGGTGGTGTGCGTGCCGCCCAGCACGACTGCGGCTCCGCGCTGTTGAATCTGCCGGGCGATCTGTTTGGCCCGATCTATCATCAGCGTCTTCGCGGTGATCCCGACCAGGTCATGCGGCCCCAATGTCTCGATCGGCAGCCGCATCAGGTCTTCGTCCCAGATTTCGACGGGGATGTCGAGCGGCGCGAGGGACGCCAGGCGCATGAGGGTGTATGGCTCGCTGGTGGCGCGACCGAGCACACGGCCATCCCGGCCGGGCTGGACGAGAACAACTTTGCGGATGGTCATGATGGGACGTTACACCGCGGCTTCAATCGCGCGTCGCAGTTCGGTCTTCTCTTTGCGCGGGACAACCGTGCGCCAGGCCAGGCGCAGGTTCCGACTGAAGTTCATCCAGAAATCCTTGCGGCTCATCGCGCGCATGACGTACTTGGGACGCCAGTAGAACTGCCGGTAAGCCTTGCGGTACATCTCCTCCATCAGCTCCGCGGTCAAGTCACCCATCTCATAACGTGCTTTCTGATCGAAGAAGACGTAATCCTCCCAATCCTGCACCAGGAAGCGGCCGCCCTGTTTAACCTGTTCGTAGACGATGGTGCCCGGGTAAGGCGTCATCATGCTGAAGTTGGCGATCATCGGGTCAAGCTCGACGGCGAAGTTGATCGTCTTCTGCATCGTCTCTCGCGTGTCACCCGGCAGACCGATGATGAAAAAGCCGATGGTCTCGATGCCCGCGGCCTTGGCATTCTTGAACGCCTGGCGGATGGTGTTGTGATCCACGTGCTTGTCAATCTTGATGATCATTTGCTCGTCGCCGGTCTCGACGCCGAATGCCGTCCGCTTCAAGCCCGCCCGTTTGAGCCGCTTTAGCAGGTCTATATCGGCCAGATTGGCGCGGATGCCGTTGACGAAAATCCAGGGCACATGGTTGAGATTGTTGGCGATCAGATCATCCGCCAGTTGCATCAGGCGGTTGCGGCGGATGTTCGCGCTGTCATCGAGCACGCCGATCTCCAGCGCGCCCAGGTCTTTGACGAGATGACGCCACTCCGCGATGACATTTTCGGCCGAGCGGGCGCGCCACTTGATCGGCATGATGCTTTGCGAGCAGAAGGTGCAGCGATAGGGGCAGCCGCGGCTGGTGAGGATCGAGAAGCTGCGCTCCCCGGGGATGGCGTCGGTCGCTGGTTGTAGATTGGTGTAGCGATCCATCTTGAACAGATGGTAGGCCGGCCACGGCAGGCTGTCCAGGTCGGCGATCACCGGGCCTTCCGGGTTGCGGTGGAGTTGGCCGTCGCTGGTCTTGTAGCTGATGCTCTTGACCTCGCGGAAGAGGTCGAGTCGAGGGGCCATCAATCGAGACGTGACCCCCTGAGACGTGACCGGCACCTGCGAGGTGCCGGTCACGTCTCCATCGCCTTGATCGCGCAGGAAACTATCAACGATGTTGCTGATCTCGATCCACGGGCCTTCCCCTTCGCCACGGACGACCAGGTCCACTTGCGGCTGGCGCAACGACTCGAAGTCCAGCTCCTCCGACACCACGCTGACGTGCGGGCCGCCGAGTACGATCGGGACCTCTGGTAGCTCTTGCTTGATGGCCGCAGCGGTGCGCCACGCCTGCTTCACTTGCGGCGTGTTGGTGGTGATGCCGGCCAGATGCGGCTTGAACTCGCGCAGAAACTCCACCAGCGGTTGGTCTTCCACATCGGCATCATAGACACGCACCTCATCCCCGCGGCGCTCCGACACCGCGCCCAGATAGGCCAGAGCCAGGTGTGGAGAAGTGCGGGTGTCTATGGGTAAGCGGAACTTCGGGTTAACTAACGCAACTCGCAAAGCAAACCTCCGAGCTATCGGGCGAACACGACGAGCAGAACCACCGATTCTATGCCACCTGTGCGCTCTGTGCAAGCACAGAATTTTCAACCAGCGCGTCACTATCCGGGCGTTTCTGCCGAGCGCGCGAAATCCAGTACTTCATATCCGGCCGCGGCTGGCAGATCCGCCACCACTGCGGCGATTTGTTCAGGGATGGGCAGCCACGAGCGTGTGCGAGCGCGCCACACCACCGCAAACTGCTCGGGCGTCAGAGCCAGAAGCGCCAACGTCTCTCCCGTTTCATTGACGAACTCGACTTCATAGGCGTTGGACGCATGGCACTCCACGATTGTACCTTGCATCCCGGCGTTTAGTCCCTGTTCAGGAATATCGCTCAGCAATTTCACCACATCGAAGATCTCGGCCATCATCTCACCTCCGCAGATACAACGTCAACAGGCGTAAGTGCGATGACCAGTTATTATCCCTTGATGACTACCAACGGTTCCAGCCGGGCGACGATCTTGGCGATGCCGGCCATTTCAACGACGGCGACCACGCGATCCACATCTTTGTACGCCTGGGGCGCTTCCTCGGCCAGACCGGCCAGGCTGCCCGCGCGGATGGTGATCCCATCGCCCGCCAGTTCATCGCGCAGCCGCTCGCCCCGAACGTTGCGTTTGGCGTCGGCGCGGCTCATCACCCGCCCCGCGCCGTGACAGCAGGAGCCGAAGGTCTGTTGCATGGCCTCGGTCGTGCCCACCAGGACGTAAGAGGCGGTGCCCATGCTGCCGGGCACGAGCACTGGCTGCCCGATGCGGCGATAATCCGCCGGGATTTCCGGGTGGCCGGGGCCGAACGCCCGCGTGGCGCCCTTGCGATGGACGCACACCTTCGTGGCGTGCCCATCTACATCGTGCATCTCAATCTTCGCCATGTTGTGCGCCACATCGTAGATCACGAAGAGATCGCGCTGGCGCACGGCCCCGGCCAGCACTTCCTCGAAGGCTTCCCGGATTTGGTGCGTAAGCACCTGCCGGTTGGCCCAGGCATAGTTGGCCGCGCAATTCATCGCCGCCAGGTAGTTCTGGCCTTCCGGGGAATCGAGCGGCGCGCAGACCAACTGGCGATCGGGCAATTGGATGTTGAAGCGATTGCTGGCGCGTTGAAATTGCTCGATGTAGTCGGTCGCCACCTGGTGGCCCAGGCCGCGGCTGCCGCAGTGCACCTGGACGACCACCTGCCCCTGGCGCAGGCCTAACACGTCGGCGGCCGCGGCGTCATGGACCTCCGCAATGACGTCTACTTCGGCGAAATGGTTGCCGGAGCCGAGCGTGCCCACCTGTTCCAGGCCACGCTCCTTGGCGCTCTTGCTGACCTTTGCCGGGTCGGCGCCCGCCATCCGGCCCCCCTCCTCGGTGTGGGCCACATCTTCGGGCCGGGCGTACCCCTCGCGCTGCGCCCATCGGCTGCCCTCCAGCAGGATCTGATCGAGCTCGGCCTTGTTGATGTGCAGATGGCCCTTCACGCCGACCCCACTGGGGAGATAACGGTAAAGCGCATCCGCCAGCTTGTCGAGGTGCGGTCGGATTTCATTTACGTCTAAATGTGTCGCCAATACACGGATCCCACAATTAATGTCGTAACCGACGCCCCCAGGCGAGATCACGCCATCGGGCAGCCGCGTGGCGACGACGCCGCCAATGGGGAATCCATACCCCTGATGAATGTCCGGCATCGCCATCGCCTGGCCGACGATGCCCGGCAAGGTCGCCGTATTGACCAATTGCTCCAGCGAGCGGTCTTCGAGCGCCTTCGTCAAGAGGTCATCGTCCGCGTAGAAATGAGCCGGCACGCGCATATCGTGCCGGAACGTGCGCGGCACCTCGTAGACCACCTCGCCAACTTTGATCAGATCTTCGCGCGTGACCGGTCTCATAGTCTACTCACTCCCACATCACCGACAGCTACTGCAACCTCCGCCGCCGTTGCCGCTCTCATCCTTCGCGCGGAAAGATTGGCCGCAGCCGCAGCTCGAAACGGCATTCGGGTTCTCGATCTGGAAACCGCCGCCCATCAGGCTGTCCACGTAGTCAATGTTCGCGCCTTCCAGATAGGGCAGGCTGCGCGGATCAACGACCACGCGCAGGCCACGCTGCTCGAACAGGGTATCCACCGGCCGCGGGTTATTCTCGAAAGTCATGCCGTATTGCATCCCGCTGCAACCGCCGCCGCTGACGAAGACACGCAGCGCGTGTGAGTTGCCCAACCCCTTCTCATTCATGATGGCAAGCAGTTTGTCAGCCGCCGTCTGCGTCAGCGTGACCAGGGCGGTCTCTTCCTTTGTTACGACTGTCATGGCTAAGATGCCTCCAAAGTGTTGTGAAAGTCGCCCGGCGGGCTTGGCCGGGCAGGGCCTCAATCTTTCATCCCCCAATCTGGCTCATCTCCCGGGATTGGGCGATCTCCTGCTGCTCCAGCCGATGCCCCCACGGTTTATGGTAGGCGGCATCGGCGAAGATGCGTTGCAGCGCGGCGAAATCCGCGCCCGCGCGCAGCGGCCTCATCAAGTCTACCTCATCATCGCGCAGCAGGCAGAGACGCAGCTTACCATCTGCGGTTAACCGCAGCCGCGTGCAGCCTTCGCAAAACGGCTCGGTGACGCTGCTGATGAAGCCGACGATCCCGCGGGCGCCGGGCAGCCGGTACGGCCGGGCCGGATCATGGCCGTTGTGTCCCGGCTCGACGGTCAACGGCCCCAGGGCCGCTTCGATACGCGCGCGCGTTTCCGCCGAGGATACCACCTGGCTCTGCTGAAAATCGGCCGTGCCGCCAAACGGCATCAGCTCGATGAAGCGAACCTCCCACGGATTTTCCAACGTAAGGCGGGCCAGCTCGACCACATCCTCATCGTTGAAGCCGCGCGTCACGACGCAGTTGAGCTTGATGGGGGTCAGGCCGGCGTCGGCCACCGCCGCGATCCCCCGCCACACATCCGCCAGGTCGCCGCGGCGGGTGATGCGCCGGAACTTGGCCGGGTCGAGGGAATCTATGCTGATGTTGACCGAACCCAGGCCGGCCTGCGCCAATGGCCGGGCCAACTCGGCCAGTTTGATGCCGTTCGTCGTCATCGCCACGGTCTTGATGCCCGGGATTACCTTGAGGCCGCGCACCAGATCCACGATGCCGCGACGCACGGTCGGCTCACCGCCCGTCAGGCGCAGCTTGTCAACGCCCAGGCTGGCAGCCACCCGCGCCAGGGTCAAGATTTCCTCATTCTGGAGCAGGGTTGCCGGTGGGCGGAAGACGATGTCCTCCGGCATACAATAGACGCAGCGCAAGTTGCACGCGTCAGTCAGCGACACCCGCAAGTAGTGGAGATGTCGCCCGAATAAATCACGCAGCGCGGTCTGGCTATCAACCAAAGGGAGGGCGGTCATGGGCGCTCTATGGTTTTGTGGGATTGAGATCAATAATATACGTGCAATGAGTGGCGCCGTGTAACGCACGGGTTTCATGGCGCACCGCGCCCGGCACCAGTGCATGCATCAACTCTTGATCCATCAGGCACAGCTCGTGGTGCCGGTCGGCGATGCCCAGGTAGGGGCAGTTACAGGCATACAACTCATAATGCCCATCGTGGGTTTCCCAGCGCGCATTGTAGCCTCGCTCGGTGAGAAACTGGGCAACCTCGTCCAGCCGCTCCTCGATCGCCTGCTCCGGCAGACCGGCCGGCGCCTCGCTGGCTGTTTTGTTCGCCATATGCCGGAAGAACTCGCGCACCTGTTCGGCCGGCAGCGCGGCCTTCATCTCCGCCAAAATCCCCTCGGCGATCGCGTCGTGCCGCTGCGGGAAGAGCCGAACCGCCTGGGGGGTCAGCGCATACACCTGGCTGGGCCGACCCGCGCCATCATGCCGCCGCACGCCGGTCGTCTCGACCAGGTCTTCGCCGATCAAAATGTCCAGATGATGGCGCACCGAAACCTGGGCGATGCCGAGCTGTCTCGCCAACTCAGCGACCGTCGCCGTGCCGTTTTCTTTCAGGATCTCCGTGATGCGGCGTCGAATCGGTTGCAATTCGTCAGTTCCTTCGCCCTGGCGTGAACCAGCTTCGTACATGATAACAGACATGATCGTTTGGGCCAAGAAGCTCATGCCCATTACGCGACATGATAGCACACCAGCCCGACTTTGTCAATTGTTATGAATAATTTGAGATATATCCCATGACTGACTCTGAATACACCTCTTTCATTTTGCACCTTGAACGTGCTGAGACGACATGTTCCCATTGACGGGTACAAACCATCTCTGCAATCCCTTCGCATCAAATAACCTCTCGGCCAGGAACCGCGCCTCAAGATCAGGCGGCAAGAGCGGCTGAAACTTGCTGAGCCGGCCGCGCGGAATGGAGCGCACCAGTTCCAGGACCCGTTCAGTCGAAAAGAAGTCGGGCGCGCGGATCTGATCGAGCGCCTGATGGAGGTCGGCTTCCTCAAGGGGTGTGTTCGCTCCTTTTGGAGCGGACACGGCGATGATTTGACCTTGCTCCAGGTCAACGTGCTGTGCCTGCCACGCGCGGCCGGCCAGCAGAAACACAAAGCCGCCTTCGCCGCTGAGCTGCTGCACGAACCACGTCTCCAATGTTCCGATCACGCGGCGATCCGGGCTGATGACCGTGATTTCCTCTGGGGTCTCGAAGACGGCGTACAGGTCCATGAAGTTCTGGCGGCCGTAGCGCTTCTCGCCCGCGGCGCCGAGCACGAGCAGTCCGTCGGCGCGGATCAGAACGCCGATGCTGACCATGTAGTCCAACAACTGATCCAGATCCGTCTCGCTGATGTTGGCGAAGGGGCCGGCGCTATGAGCGATGTCAGCGACCTGGCTGCGGCGGAGGCCGTAGAACTGCAAGGTCAGGGCCACGAAAACGCACCCACCGGCCCCGAAGTCGGAGGCTGGGAGATATTTTCACAAGCTCTCAGGCGTGAACGTGCGGTGCTTGGTCATCGGACATCTTCTTCAAGTAAAGATTATATGTCAATTTGAAGGGTGTCCAAATTTCGGGGCGCCCTACACATATTTGGAACCGTTGGTTTTGGGCGCGTTTCACAGACAAGGTATAATACCTGCCGGATATGGAGACGTGTCAGTGGGTGCTGGAAACGGAGGGCGCGGCGCAAACGCAGGCGGCCGGCGCTTGGCTGGCTCAGCGGTTGCGCAACGGCGACGTGTTGGCCCTGGCCGGCGACCTGGGCGCCGGCAAGACCGCCTTTACGCAGGGCCTGGCCGCGGGGCTGGGGATCACCACACCCGTCACCAGTCCGACCTTTGTGCTGATCAACCGCTATCGCGCCCCCGACGGCCGCATCCTGCAACATGCGGATTGCTATCGCCTGGCCGACGCGCCGGCCGAGATGTGGGATATCGGCCTGACGGACCTGATGTCCGGCGATGAGATCCTGGTGATCGAGTGGGCCGACCGCATCCCCGGCTTGTTGCCCGCGGAATATCTGGAGATCACCTTCACGTATCTGGATGAGAACCGGCGGCGGCTGGTGTTCGTGGCGCATGGCGCGCGCTATGTTGAGTTCTTCCCCGGTAACGTGGCCGATGTTACTTGCACTTGACACCTCAACCCGGTTGGCCGGCATCGCGCTCTACGATGGCGCGCGCGGCCTGCTTGCCGAGTACAACTGGCATTCGGCCAACCGCCACACCGTCGAGCTGCTGCCCCAGGCGGCGCACATGCTGGCGCAGGCGGAAATCCGCCCGGCCGACTTGACGGCGGTGGCCGTGGCGCTCGGCCCAGGCTCGTTCACCGGGCTGCGCGTCGCATTGGCCGCGGCCAAGGGGATTGCTCTGGCGAACGGGATCACCCTGCTCGGCGTGCCGACGCTGGACGCGGTGGCGTATCCGCATCAGAGCGCGCCGGCGCCGGTGATCGCCGCCATCCAGGCGGGCCGCGGACGGGTATGTTGGGCGCTCTACGCGCACGGGCCGGGCGGCTGGGCGCCCCAGACGGAATATCAGCTTTCCACCGTCGAGGCGCTGGCGCAGACGGTCATGCGGCCGACGATTTTCGTGGGTGAGCTGCTCGGGGCCGACCGGGAGACCCTGACGCAATTGTGCGGCCGGACGCGGGCGTCTTTTGCGTCGCCCGCGTTGACCATGCGTCGGGCCGGCTATATCGCCGAACTGGCCTGGCAACGCCTGGCCGCCGGGCACGCCGATGATCCAGCGACGCTCAGCCCGCTCTATCTGCACGAGCCGCCCCGACCGAAGGCCAGTTGACGGATGCTTCTACCTGTCATCACACCGTTGACACTTGCCGATCTCGATGTGGTCATGGAACTTGAGCGGGTCTGCTTCAAGGATCCGTGGACGCGGCGGATGTACGTGTCCGATCTGACGCAGAACGAGTTGGCGACATACCGGGCGCTGCGCCTGCCGTTGGGTGACGCAGCGTGGCAAATTGCAAATTGCAAACGGCAGCGGGCCGGCAGTGGACAAGTTGCGGCCGGCGCGCCCGCGGCCGGCGCGCCGATCCTTGCCTATGGCGGCTTCTGGCTGATGGTGGATGAAGCGCATATTGCCACCATCGCGACGCGGCCCGAATGGCGCGGCTGCGGCCTGGGGCTTTATTTGCTGCTGGCGCTCCTTGACCTGGCGATCGGCCAGGGCGCCCGCGTCTCGATCCTGGAAGTGCGCGCGAGCAACACACCGGCGCGCCAGCTCTATGAAAAGCTGGGCTACGAAGTGGTCAGCCGGCGCCGACGCTATTATCGTGATGACGAAGATGGGCTGCTCATGGCGACGCCCGTATTGACCGAGCCGGCGATGCAGGAACGGCTGGCGGCCACGCGCCGAGATGCGATTGCGAAATTTGAAAGGCGCCTGGCGCGCTTATCTTGAATGGGAGGGTTCTTTGTCGGATATTCCGTTGCGTGTCATTCCCCTCGGCGGCGTCGGCGAGATCGGGAAGAACTTGATGGTTCTGGAGTATGACCAGGATATCCTGGTCATTGACGCCGGGCTGATGTTCCCCGACGGGGACATGCCGGGCATTGATCTGGTCTATCCTGATATCACCTATTTGACCGCCCGCGCCGACCACGTGCAGGGCGTGATTCTGACCCACGGCCACGAAGATCACATCGGCGCGCTCTCGTATCTGCTGAAATACCTCGATGCGCCCGTCTACGCGACGCAGTTGACGCGCGGCCTGGCCGAAGTGAAGCTAAAGGAGGCGGGCCTGTTGGCCGACGCCGAGCTGCACACCATCACCTCCGACGATGTGCTGCATCTCGGCGCGTTTCAGGTAGAGTTCTTCCACGTCTGCCACAGCATCCCCGACGCCGTCGGCGTGGCGATCACCACGCCGGTCGGACTGGTCGTCCACGCATCCGACTATAAGTTCGACCAACATCCGGTAGATGGCAAGCTCACCGATGTCGCCAGGCTGCGGGCGCTCGGCGATCGCGGCGTGCTGCTGCTCCTCTCCGACTCGACAAACGCGGACACCGAAGGCTTCACCCCCTCCGAGCAGCGCGTGACAGAGGCGCTGGATGACATCATGGGCCGGGCGTCGGGGCGACTGGTGGTGGCGACCTTTGCCTCCAACATCTCGCGCATCCAACAGGTGATCCAGGTGGCGCAGCGTCATGGCCGGCGTGTGGGCGTGGTCGGCCGCAGCATGGTCAGCAACGTGCGCATGTCTATCAGCATGGGCTACCTGGACGTTTCCGCCGAAGATTTGCTGACCACCTCGGAGATGAACAACCTGCCGCGTGACGAGGTCGTGATCGTCTGCACCGGCAGCCAGGGGGAGCCAACCTCGGTGCTGGCGCGGCTGGCCAGCGACGAGCATCCGCAGTTGCAGATCATCCCCGGCGATACGGTTGTCCTGTCGGCTACCCCCATCCCCGGCAACGAAGAGATGGTCAACCGCATCGTGGACGACCTCTTCCGCCTGGGCGCGGATGTGATCTACTCCGACCTGTCCGATGTACACGTGTCGGGGCACGGCAGCCGCGAGGATCACAAGATGATGATGTCGCTGGTGCGCCCGCGCTTCTTCGTGCCGATGCACGGCGAATACCGGCATCTGGTCTTGCACGCCCGCACGGCGCAGGCGATGGGCATCCCCAGCCAGAACATGGTGATCGTGGAGAGCGGCCAGGTGGTCGAGGTCAGGCCGAACGGGATCCGGGTCGGCGAGCGCGTGAGCGAGGGCCACGTGCTCGTGGATGGGCTGAGCGTCGGCGACATCGGTTCCGCCGTCTTGCGCGACCGCCAGCACCTCTCGCGGGATGGCTTCCTGGTCGCCATCGTCGCCCGCAACCCGGCGACGGGCGAGGTGGTCACGGACCCCGAAATCCTCACCCGGGGGTTTGTCTACGTCGCTGAATCGGACGACCTGATCGAAGGCGCCAAGGATCGCATGTGGGATGTGCTGAAAATACCGGCAACCGGCTCCTCGATCCGCAACAAGATCAAGGATGTCCTGAGCCAATACTGTTATTCACGCACTGGTCGTCGCCCCCTCATCTTGCCATTGGTGTTGGATGTCTGATGGGTGTATAATAGCCCGGTAGAACATTTGGGCGAAGGTGTGGTGCGCAGCCATGGCAAAACGATCAGCCAAACGGGGAAAGCCGCAATCCCGGCACGGGCCTGACCTGGGTCAGCTTCTGCGCGGGGAGTTGGTGGGCAGCGTCCTGGTGGCGGCGGCGGCGTTGCTGCTGTTGAGTATGCTCTCCGCCAACCAGGGCGTGCTGACCAGCGCGGTCATCCAGGCGATGCGCACGCTGTTCGGTGTCCCGGCCTGGTTCGCGCCGATCCTGCTGGCCGCGCTCGGCGCCTGGCTGGCGCTGCGCGCCGTCAGCGATCAGCGGATCTTCACTCTCCAACGGCTGGTCGGGCTGACCGGCCTCTTTCTGATTATCGAGACGGTGGCCTATCTTTTCGCTGGCGGCGAGGACCCCTTTGCAGGCCAGGGCGGCGGTCTGCTCGGTCACACGATCGGGCAGGGGCTGATGCTGATCCTGGGCGCGCCGCTCACGCTGATTGGCCTGGTATTGGCTTTGTTGGCTGCGTTCCTGGCATTGAGCGGGGTTAGCCTGGCGCAGATCGAGGAAGGTTTGCGCGCGGGCTGGCGTCAGCTCCGCGGCACAACACCCGGCCCGGAAGGAGTGCGCCCCAACCCGCCGTTGCCCTTGGGCGAGAGCCTGATGCCCTGGCGGCGGTGGTGGCGGAGTTTGCGGGAGCGGTTGGCAGCCAACGTGACCAGCACGCCTCCGAAAGCGCCGCCGTTCCCCGGCCGCGAAGCGCGGCCGACGGCGCCGGCGAGCCGCGCGGCGCAACCAGCCGCGCCGCCGCCCCCACCGCCGCGCATCATCGGCGGCGCCGCCCAGGTCTGGCGCCTGCCGGTGATGCCCGATGTCCTCGAAGACAGCACAGAGCAAGATATCCAAAGCGAGGATCTGCGCAAGCGCGCCGAGATCATCGAGACGACCCTGGCGAGCTTCGGGGTACCGGCGCAGGTTGTCGAAGCGAATCAAGGGCCGGCGGTGACGCAGTTCGGCTTGCGGCCGGGAGTCATCATCCGCAAAGATCGCAAAGGTCAGGAGACGCGCGTCAAGGTGCGCGTTTCACAGATTCAGGCGTTGTCGAACGACCTGTCGTTGGCGTTAGCGGCTTCACCCTTGCGCATCGAAGCGCCGGTGCCGGGCCGAGATGTGGTAGGCGTAGAGGTGCCCAACGTCCAGATTTCGATGGTCTCGCTGCGCGGGGTCATGGAATCTGAGGAATATGGCGCGAGTCGCGGGGCGCTCACTTTCGGCCTGGGCCGCGATGTGTCGGGCCAATCGGTGGTGGCGGATTTGGTGCGCATGCCGCACTTGCTGATCGCGGGCGCAACCGGCTCCGGCAAGTCGGTCTGCGTCAACGCCATCATCACCGCGCTGCTCCTGACCCACACACCCGACACGCTGCGCATCCTGATGGTGGACCCCAAGCGGGTGGAGCTGACGGTCTACAACGGCATCCCGCACCTGATCGCGCCGGTGGTGGTGGATGTCGAGCGGGCCGTCCCGGTGCTGCAATGGGCGACGCGCGAGATGGAGCGACGCTACAAGCTGCTGGCGAAGGCGTCGGCGCGCAACGTCGAGGCCTACAACGACAAGCTGGCGACCCGCGGCGAGCCGGTGCTGCCCTACATCGTCATCCTGATAGACGAGTTGGCCGATCTGATGCTTTCTGCGCCGGAGGAAGTCGAGCGATACATCTGTCGTATCGCGCAAATGGCGCGTGCCGTAGGCATCCATTTGGTGATCGCCACGCAGCGCCCCAGCGTGGATGTGGTCACGGGGCTGATCAAGGCCAACTTCCCCGCCCGCATCGCCTTCGCCGTCACCTCGCAGATTGACAGCCGGGTCATCCTGGACACCCCCGGCGCGGAGCAATTGTTGGGCCGCGGCGATATGCTCTACATGGCGCCGGATGCGTCCAAGCTGCAACGCTTGCAAGGCTGTTTCGTGTCCGATCGCGAGACGGCGCGCCTGGTAAGCTACTGGAAAGGCGCGCGCACCCTCGGGCCTGAGCTTGAGCCGCTCGATCCGACCATGATAGCTGCAGGCGTGGGGGCGAGCGATGAGCTTCCTGCGCCGGGCCACCTGGGCGGGGCGCCGGCCGCGGACATCCTCGAACCGCCCTGGTTGCCTGGCCAGGAGACGCTTCAGCAGCCGTTGTGGGAGCAGGTGGCCGCGGCCGAGCAGGCCGCCAGCGGTCGGGATGATATGTATGTCCATGCCGTCGAGGAGGTGCGCAAGTCGGGACGGGCCAGCGTCTCCCTGCTCCAACGTCGGTTGCGCATCGGTTATTCCCGCGCTGCGCGGCTGATTGACGAGTTAGAGGCCAACGGCGTCATTGGCCCGGATCAGGGCGGGAGCCGCGGCCGCGAGGTGTTGCCGGCCGGTGAGAAGGCGGCCTGATACACCGGTCAAGTAGTCCGCCATGGGCGACATCCTCCCCATAATTTCCTATCCCAGACCGGTCGGAGGCATTATGTGCCATACGCTAGATCCCAAAGATGTGCGCGTTTTTAGCGGTCGTTCACACCCGGATTTGGCTGCCAGCATCGCGGCTTATCTCTCGGTACCGTTGGAGAAGACGCTTGTCCGGCGTTTCAGCAACGATAACTTGTATGTCCAGCTCGGGGCCAGCGTGCGCGGGCGAGTCGTTTTCATCGTCCAATCGCTGATCCCCCCCGTCAACGACCACCTGATCGAGTTGTTTATGATGCTGGACGCGGCACGCGGCGCGGCGGCGCGCGAGATCCATGCCATTATCCCCTATTTTTCCTATGCCCGCTCCGACAAGAAGGACGCGCCGCGCATCTCCATCACCGCCCGGCTGATCGCTGATCTGTTGCAAACAGCCGGCGCCACGCATGTGATGACGATGACGCTGCATTCGCCCCAGGTACACGGCTTCTTCGGGATCCCTTGCGATCCATTGACCGCGCGCGCTTTGATCGTCGCATATCTTCGGAAGTATGATCTCAGTGCGGGCGACACTCTGGTCGTGGCGCCCGACTATGGCCGCGCCGGTTCGGCGACCCGTCTGGCCGCCCAGTTTCGCCTGCCAGTAGCCTCGGCCGACAAGACGCGCCTTTCCGATACGGAAGTGCGCATCGGCCCGTCCATTGATCGTCAGGTGCAGGGGTATCGGCGGGCGATCATCTACGATGACGAGATCGCGACCGGCGGCTCGATCATCGAGCTGAGCCAACGGCTGATCGCGAACGGGGTGGCGGAGATCATCGTGGTGTGCACGCATGGCTTGTTCAGCGGTCGGGCCATCGAGCGACTGGCAACCATCCCCCAGATCAAGGAGATTGTCACGACCGACACGGTGCCGATCCCGACTGAGAAGCGTCTGCCCCACGTGACGGTCTTGTCGGTCGCTTCCGTGTTCGGGGAAGCGATCTGGCGCAACTCTTCGCGCCAATCCATCGGAGACCTGTTCACTTTTGGGGAAGAATCGTGTCCCTGAGCTGAGACCTTTGGCTCTTATCGCGGGCTGGCCGAGCGGAGCACCCTGAGCGGAGCAGCGCCCTTCGACTGCGCTCAGGGTGCATACAACTAACTTTGAGGATACCCAACAGGGTAGAAAGGCCGGCCCTATGCGTCTGCGCCACATCGTCCTTCTGATCATCCTCGTTCTGTATGCGCTGCTCGGCATCCTTTTCGCCACACGCACGCCCGCGTGGCAGGCGCCAGACGAGCCGGCTCACTACAATTACATCCGCTTCGTGGCGACGACCGGCGGCTTTCCTGTCCTCCAAATGGGCGACTATCCGCACGGCTACCTGGAGGAGATCAAGCGTCGGAAGTTCCCGCCCGACCTGGGCATCGAGCCGATCCGCTACGAGTTTCACCAGCCGCCCCTCTATTATGCCTTGCTGGCTCCGATCTATCGCCTGACGCAGGGCGCGCTGCTGCCGTTGCGGCTGGCCTCACTGTTGCTGGGCGCTTGTGTGGTGGTGCTGGCCTACGCCATTGCGCGACGTGTTTCGCCGGGGCGCGGCTATCTTGCGTTGGGGACGGCGGCTTTCGTCGCCTTCCTGCCCCAGCACCTGGCGACCGTCGCGCAGGTCGGCAATGATGTGTTGGCGGAGCTGCTCTTTGCCGCGGTGTTGTATCTGTTGGTCGGGTGGGTGATGGGGGCGGGGGACAATCGCAAATTGCAAATCGCAAATCTGGGGTTGGGCGTGTTGCTGGGACTGATCCTGGTGACGAAGACGACGGCGTACATCGCCGTGCCCCTCGCGGGCGGGGTCTTGCTCTGGCGGTGGCGGCGCGAGCTGGTCGGCCGGCGGCGCATCCTGACGGACATCGCCCTGGTCGCTGGCCCCATGCTCGTGATCGGCCTGCCGTGGTACATCCGCGACCTGGCGATCTACGGCTGGCCCGACTTCCTCGGCCTCATCCGCCATGACCAAATCGTCGTCGGCCAGACGCGCACCGGCGAATACCTGGCGCAGGTCGGCTGGAACGCCTATCTCCGCCGTGCGGTCGAGTTCACCTTCAAGAGCTTCTGGGGCGTGTTTGGCTGGTTGGGCGTGTTTATGGATAGCCGAATCTACTTTGCACTGGCATTGTTGAGCGGGGTGGCGGCCGGCGGGTGGGGGCTGCGGGCGGCAAATGGCAAATGGCAGATAGCAAATGGCAAATCGGCAAATCAACAAATCAGCGAATCACGTTTGACGTTTGACGTTTCGCGTCGTCGCGTTGGGGTCTGCATGTTGCTATCGGCCTTGCTGACCCTGCTTACCTATGTCTGGTACAATACGCAGTTCGTCCAGCATCAGGGGCGCTATCTGTTCACGGCGCTGATTCCGCTGGCGATCGCGTTTGTGGTGGGGTGGGAGGCAGCGACGACGCCGCGCGCGGGCCGTATCATGGCCGGGGGATTGGGTCTCGTTGCCATGGCGCTGGCCGCCTGGGGCATCCTGAGTCACTCAGGGCTGCCCAAATTGGCGATCGCGATCATCATGCTTTTCGCGGCGGGGTTTGTCGCGCTCGATCTCGGCGCGCTGGCTGTTGAACGGTGGCTCAAGCGTTCGCCAGTGATCTTCCAGCGGCTGGTGTTCGCCGCGCCCTTCTGCGTCCTGCCGCTCCTGTCGTTCTATGCGCTGTTCGGCGCCATCGTGCCGCAGTTGGCGCGGTGATCAACTGGGCGACTTCTGGTTGATTTGGAGGCTCTATGAATTCGGGGCGGCGACAGACTTCGCGCCAGGAGCTTTTGCGGTTGTTCCAGGCCACCGAGAGCATCTTCTACGATGAGACGCCGGTTTTGCGGGCCGGTAATGAACTAATTGTACACTGTTGCGGCCAATGCACTGAGTCGCCGTTTGCCACCCCATACGCGGACACCGAACAGACAAAAAGGGGAGCAAGGATCTCTCCCCGCTCCCCAGGCGAATCAGACACACTACGCGGCGCGGCCCTACTTGCGCTCCTCCAGCGGAACCCACGGCAACTGGTGCTGCCCGGTGTAGTTACCGAGCGGCCGGATCAACCGGTTGTCGGCCTGCTGTTCGTAGACATGGGCCGTCCAGCCGACGATGCGGCTCATGGCGAACATGCAGGTGAAGGCATCCACGGGGATGCCGATGGAGTAAAGCAGCGGCGCCGAGTAGAAATCCACGTTGGCGCTCAGGTTGCGTTCCTTGAAGTACGGGTCCTGCGTCGCCACCGCTTCTAACTTGCTGGCGATATCGAACCATTGCCGGTCGCCCGCCGCATTTACCATCATCTCAACGTTCTTCATCAACGGGCCGGCGCGCGGATCGCGCACCTTGTAGACGCGATGGCCGATGCCCATCACCCGGCGGCCCTCGGCGCGCCCCTTCGCGAACCACGCTTGCACGTTGTCGGGCGCGCCGATATCCAGGAATTGCACCATCGCCTCTTGCACCGCCGCGCCGTGCGCCGGGCCTTTCAGCGCGCCCAGCGCGCCGGTGATGGCCGAATGTAATTCTGAGCCGGTGGAGGCGATCACCCGCGCCGTGAAGGTCGAGGCGTTCAGCTCATGTTCGGCCAGCAGCAGCAGGTATTGGTCGAGCGCCTTTGCGGCCAACGGTTCGGGGTCTTCGCCGGTGAGCATCCACAGGAAGTTAGCGGCGTGATCCAGATCCATGCGTGGCTTGATCGGCTCTTCCCCGCAGCGGATCCGCTCGTATGCAGCAACCACCCCCGAAATCTGCCCCAACAGGCGGCAGGCCTTATGTTGGTGCGCAGTCGGTGTGTTTTCCTCCGACTCGGGGTCGTAGTGCGCCAACACAGACACGGCCGAACGCATCACCGCCATCGGGTCGGCATTCTTGGGCATGTTCCGCAACAAAGTGATCACTTCGGGCGGCAAAAACCGGCACGCGCGCGCCTGGGCTTTCATGGCTTGCAACTCTTGGGCGGTCGGCAAGTGGCCGTTCCACAGCAGATAGGCCGCTTCCTCGAACGTGCTGTTCTCGGCCAACACACGAATATCATAGCCCCGATACTCAAGGATGCCCTGGGTCCCGTCCACAAAGCTGACGCTGGTATCGCCTACTACGATGCCGGCCAGTCCCTTCGCGGCTGGCGCCGCCCCCTCTGATTTGCTCACACTATCCTCCTGCTTGAATCATGCAATCGTTACACAGATATAAATATAGCTCAGGCCGGCGGTTGCGTCAAATGCCCGGCATGGCGCGCGCCAGACGACATTCGTTTCAATGTGAAAGTCGCGTGCCCACGTGCCAGGCAACTCGGAGTTGCCTGGCACGTCGCGCGTGAGACAGAAAATTACTTTTTGCCGAGCACCTTGGCGAATTCTTTCATCAGCCACGATTCGGGCACGGCCCCTTCGATGTGGATCGTTTCGTCAATCACGGTGCGCGGCACGCCCATGACATCATACTTTTGGCCCAAGTATGGGAATTCCGTCACCTCGACCATGTCGGCGGTGATCAGGTCGCTCTCGATCGCCAGTTGATGGGCGAGCACCACGGCTCGCGGGCAGTGCGGTCAGGTGGGGGTGCTGAACACCTGGATGCGGATCGGCCTGGTGAGCTTCGCCACCGTGGCCCGGGTTTCCGGCGTCAGCCCCGACTCGCCCTGCGCCACCATCCTGATATCCTCGATCAAGACGCCGAACTCATAGCCGGCCGGGATGCCATAGAGTCGCACCCCGTAGTCCTTCTTGCCGATGATGGCGACGGCGGGCACTTTGTCAATCCCGTAGCTCGCGGCCACCTGGCTGTCCTTGACGAAGTCATAGACTTCGGCCGAGAGCTTGTCGGACAGCGCGGCGACCTCTTCGACCAGCTCGCGCGTCTCTTTGCAGTATTGACACTCGAAAGCCTGGGTGAAGATCTTCAACGTAACGGGCTGCTTCACATCGGCCAGCGCGGCCCGCACCTCTTTGCGAAGCGCTTCATTCAACAACGGCATAGGTTCCTCCTCGTGAGAAGATAGGCCAGCATACGCCCATCTTGATCTTTCGATGCGCGGCGCGAGGTGGGGGTTACATCTTGCCGCCAATCTGCTGCTGGCGGGTAAGGGCGATTTTGCAGCGCGCATATGCCTGCGGTATAATGGACGTGTAGCAGAAGCTATCCGACTCATACTCCACGGCAACCCTGAGTTTTGGTTGGAGGTTCGACTTTCCGGTAGAGAGGGAGGTGATGGGAGGATAGACGACAGGTGTACTGCGTGATCAAGGGCGAGCACTACAGCGCATCTGTCGGCTTGCTGAACTACAGGCTTTTCCTGACCACAGTTCTCGCCCATATTTTTCCCACAGGAGGAGGTTCCAGACATGCGCAAGCGTATCCTCATCGTCCTCACGCTGTTGGTTCTTGTGTCTCTGGTGGCGGCGGCCTGCGCGGCGCCGCCGGGCGGCGCCGGCGGCAAGAAGAAGATCGGCCTGGTGACCGACATGGGCGGCGTGAACGACAAATCGTTCAACCAGTCGGCCTGGGCCGGCGTGCAGAAGGCCGCCAAAGAGTTCGGCTGGGAGGCCAAGTTCATCGAGTCCAAGCAGCCGACCGATTACGAGAAGAACATTGACCAGTTCGCCACCGAGAAGTACGACGTGATCGTCACCGTCGGCTTCCTGATGGGCGATGCCACGGCTGTGAAGGCGATCCAGTATCCCACTGTGAAGTTCGCGATCATTGACAACGCCTACTTCCCGACCAAGGGCGCCAAGCCGTGTGATGAGACCAAGAAAGATTGCTACAGTGATGGCGGCTTGAAGAACGTCACCAGCCTGATGTTTCAGGAGGATCAGGTCGGCTTCCTGGCGGGCGTGGTGGCCGGCGGCATGACCAAGACCGGCACCGTCTGCACCGTCTCCGGCATGGAGATCCCGCCCGTGGTGCGCTTCGTGGTGGGCTTCCAGACCGGGGCCAAGTGGATCAAGCCCGATGTCAAGCCCCTGAACGTCTACATCCCCGACTTCAATGCCCCGGCCAAAGGCAAGGAAACCGGCCAGAGCATGATCGGCCAGGGGTGTGATGTGGTCTTCGGCGTCGGCGGCAACACCGGCAACGGCGGCCTGTTGGCTGCCAAAGAGAAGGGCCTGATGGCGATCGGTGTGGATGTGGATCAATACCTCACCTACGCCGAAGTCAAGGACGCTCTGCTGACCAGCGCGGCCAAGAACGTGGACGCGGCGGTCTACGAGTACCTCAAAGCCGTCAACGGCAAGACCGACAAGGCGGGCATCTTCACCGCCAACCTGCAAAACGCCGGTGTGGGGCTGGCCCCCTATCATGACTGGGACAGCAAGATCCCGCAGGCCGTGAAGGACAAGGTCAAGCAAGCCACCGAAGATTTGAAGAGCGGAAAGCTGGCGACTGGCTACAAGCCGTGATCGTGCAGTATGACGCGTAACACGTGAAGACGCAAAGGGTGCTGTGTTCCCATCAGGAGTGCAGCACCCTTTTCTGTCTTGTAGTCGGATAGTCGAGTAGTCCGCTGGCATTGGGTCAAGCAGTGATATCAGACTAACCGACTAAGTGACTAACCGACCGGGTGACTACCATGCCCCCAGCCCTCCAAGCCACCGGCGTCATCAAACGCTTTCCGGGCGTGCTTGCCAACGACCATGTGGATTTCACCCTGGCGCAAGGGGAGATCCACGCGCTGCTCGGTGAAAATGGCGCGGGCAAGTCCACATTGATGAACATCCTCTACGGCCTCTACCAGCCGGATGCGGGGCAGATCAGCGTCAACGGGCAGTTGGTCAAGATCGTCAGCCCGCACGACGCCATCGCCCGCGGCATCGGCATGGTGCACCAGCATTTCATGCTCGTGCCCCCGCTCACCGTCACCGAAAACATCATGTTGGGCCAGGAATCGCTGATGGGCGCGACGAAGGTGTTCGGCCGGCTGGCGATGCTCGACCGGCGCACGGCGGCTGGTCGCATCCGCGAGCTAAGCCGGCAATACGGGTTAGCGGTAGACCCCGACGCCACGGTCGGCGATCTGCCTGTGGGCGCACAGCAGCGCGTGGAGATCATCAAAGCCCTCTACCGCGCCGCCGAAATCCTGATTTTGGACGAGCCGACCGCCGTGCTCACCCCCCAGGAGGCCGACGAGCTATTTGTCATTATGCGCGGCATGGTGAAACAGGGCAAGTCCATTGTCTTCATCACCCACAAGCTGCGCGAGGTGTTCGCCGTGGCCGATACCATCAGCGTCATGCGAGCCGGCGCGATGGTCGGGTCGGTCAAGCCGGCGCAGGCCACCCGCGAGCTGCTGGCCGAGATGATGGTGGGGCGCAAGGTCATGCTGGCGATTGACAAGAGCGACGCTCATCCCGGCGCCGTGGTGCTCCAGACGGATGGCCTTCAGGTGTTGGATGATCGTCGGCATGTGACCGTAGACGGCGTCTCGTTGACCGTGCGATCGGGCGAAATTTTGGGCGTGGCGGGCGTGCAGGGCAACGGCCAAACCGAGCTGGCCGAGGCGCTGACGGGGTTGCGCCGGCTGGCGGGGGGCAAAATGACTCTCAACGACCACGATGCCACCCGCGTTACCCCGCGGCAGCTTGTGGAGGCTGGGGTGGGTCACGTGCCCGAAGACCGCCACAAGCATGGCCTGGTGCTGGCGTTCCCGGTGCGCGACAACATCGTCCTCTGCACTTATTATCGGCCGCCGAACTCCCATGGGGTCGCGTTGGATTACGCGGCCATCGAGCGCCAGGCTGCGGAGTTGGTGCGCGTGTTTGACGTCCGTACGCCGAGCATCCACACCACCACCGCGGCGCTTTCTGGCGGCAACCAACAGAAGGTGATCGTCGCGCGCGAGCTATCGCGCATGGCCGGCCAGGGCGCCGCGCCGGACCGGCGCGGCGCCGCGCCGCTCCTCATCGCCAGCCAGCCCACGCGCGGTCTCGATGTCGGCAGCATCGAATTTATCCACCGGCGTATCGTGGAGGCGCGCGACCGCGGCGCGGCCGTGCTGCTGATCAGCGCAGAGTTGGACGAGATTATGAGCCTTTCCGACCGCATCGCCGTCATATACAAGGGGCACATCCTGGCGACCGTGGATGCCAAGACTGCAACCCGTGAGCAATTGGGGCTCTTGATGGCCGGTGTGGCGCCGGCCGTGACCCAGCCGGGTCACAAGGAGGGCGGCCGTGGCTAATTCTGATAAGACGGCGACCCCCGTCAACAGCATGCCCCGCAGTTCCGGGCAAGGCCGCGCTTTGCTGCCGATCCAGCGCGTCGTGGACCTGCTGAGGATGCCCTTGTTGGCATTGGCGACCGCGTTCGTGTTGGGCGCGGTCGTTATCTTCCTCACCAGCGGCCGGCTGGAGACGGTGGGCGAGGCGTATTGGGGCCTGCTGCGCGGCGCATTCCTCAAGGAGCGCGGCTTTTCCGAATCGCTAGTCGCAGCCATCCCCTATGTCTTTCTGAGCCTGGGGCTGGCGGTGGGTTTCAAGACGGGCCTCTTCAACATTGGCGTCGAAGGCCAGTTCTATATGGGCGCGATTGCCGCGGCCTGGGCCGGCCAGGCGATCCAGGGCGTGCCGACGATCATCAACCTGCCGTTGGTGTTGCTGGCGGGCGCCCTCGGCGGCGCGATCTGGGCCGGCATCCCCGGCTACCTCAAGGCCAAGACCGGCGCGCACGAGGTCATCAGCACCATGATGATGAACTACGTGGCCTTCCGCCTGACGGAGTTTCTCATCAGCGGACCGCTGCGCGCCCAAGGCGCTGCCAGCACCATCCAGACCCCGCGCATCTCGCCGGGGGCCGAGCTGTGGGCGCTGTGGGACATCCCTGCCCGGCTGGCCGATCCGCTGAACGCGTTGGGCGTCGGCTTGGTGTTGGGCTGTCTGGCGTGGCTTATTGCGCGGGCCGTAAGCCGCAGGGGTCAGGGGTCAGGGGTCAGGGGTCAGGCGGCAGGCGGCAAATTGCAAACTGCAAGCGGCGACACGCAATATGCGATACGCGGTACGTCGTTCGTCGTTCGTCACTCATCACTCATCATCGCCGCCGCCGTCGCCCTGCTCGCCTTCCTCGCCCTTCCGCCGCTCACCCGCCTGTGGTGGCCGTTCACCGACCGATATGACCGGCTGCACCTGGGGTTGGTGTTGGCGGTGTTGGCGGCGGTGGGGGTGTGGTGGCTGCTGTGGAAGACGACGGTCGGCTTCGAGTTGCGCACAGTGGGCGCCAACCCGAACGCGGCGCGCTATGCCGGCATGAGCATCACCCGCAATGTCGTGCTGGGCATGGCGCTTTCCGGCGCGCTGGCCGGACTGGCGGGCACGGTGGAAGTGGTCGGCGTCTCGATCTGTCGCTGCCTGCCGCTCTTCTTCTCCAGCGGCTACGGCTTCGACAGCATCGCGATTGCCCTGTTGGGCCGCAACAACCCCTTCGGCATTCTGGCGTCCGCGTTTCTCTTCGGCGCCATGCGCAACGGGGCCGACCTGATGGAGCTAAGCTCCGGCGTCTCCAAGTACATCATCTCACTGATCCAGGCGTTGGTGCTGCTCTTTGTGGCGGCGCCCGCCGTGGTGCGCTGGCTGTACCGCATCAAGGGCGCGGCGCGAGCCGACGAGGCGCCGCTGACGCGCGGTTGGGGAGGGTGAAACTATGAATGCTGAACTCAGATTGCAGAGCAGGTCGCGTTCCTGGTTGGGCCAGGCGCGTCGTTCCGCTTTCACCATTCTGCTTTCGGCCTTCGGATTGGCGGCGTCGTGGGCCTTGCTCAACCTGGTCATCGGCGGGCAATGCGACCGCAAATGCGTTGAAGACACCCTGGCGCAGACCCTGCGCGTGGCGACTCCCATCGCCTTGGCGGCGTTCTGCGGCGTGCTGTGCGAGCGGGCCGGCGTGGTAGACATCGGCATCGAGGGCAAGATGCTGATGGCGGCGATGGTCGCCTATGCCGTCAATCTGTTCGGCTTCCAAATCCTCAAGGACGCTATGGGCCTGGACGCGGCGGGACACCTGAGTCGCTGGCTGGCAGTGGTCGCCGCGGTGGCGGTCGCCATTTTGTTGGGCGGGCTGCATGCGATCGTCTCGATCCGCTTCAAGTCCGATCAGATCATCAGCGGCACGGTGATCAACATCCTGGCGATCGGCGTCACCGGCTACATGTATCGTTCGTTCCTGGCCGAGAACTTGCCGGCCGGGCCGGGCACCTTCCCACTGGCGCCCATCCCGCTGCTGGCGCAGATCCCAGTGCTCGGGCCGATCTTTTTCCAGCAGAAGCCGCTCGCCTACATCATGTTGTTGTTGGCCGTCGGCATCACCTGGATGCTCTTCTACACGCAGTGGGGGCTGCGCGTGCGGGCGGTGGGCGAGCACCCGCGCGCCGCCGACACATTGGGCGTGGATGTGCTGCGCACGCGCTACATCAACACCCTGGTGGGCGGCGCGGTGGCGGGCCTGGGCGGCGCCTGGTTCACCCTGGAGGCGGTGGACGTCTTCAGCCCGCTGATGACCAACGGCCTGGGCTTCATCGGCCTCGCGGCTATGATCTTCGGCAAGTGGAACCCGTTCGGTGCGCTGATCGGTGCGCTGATCTTCGGGCTGGGTAACAGCGTCACAGCGACGATCAGCATCTTTCGGCCCGACATCCCGTCGCAAATCCCGCAAATGCTACCTTATCTCCTGACGATCATCGTCCTGACCGGCGTAGTGGGCCGGGCGGTCGCGCCAGCGGCCGATGGTCAGCCCTATGAGAAGGGTTAGGCACGGGAACCTCCTGGAAGACGAGTATATCGCGTGATAAACTTCACCTTTCGTTTGCGCGCCGATCTTCGTAGGGCCAATGAATGGCAGGAAGCGCAGGCAAGCCTATGAAGGCACTCGCGTCCTGGCCGGGCACGGCCATCACTGAGCCTGTCGCCAGACATGACCTCGACATCGTTCAGAACCCTCACGATCTCAGCTACAAGGTGCCGGGCCTGGTGGCATGGATCATCCTCGGGTTAAGTGTGATCGGCGCCTGGGCGTTCCCCAAAGCGGCGCTGGTCGCGGCGACCGTTATGGCGCTGTTCATGCTGCTCCGCTTCCTGATTGTCCTGGCATTCTACATCATCGGGACGCTGCGTTGTCGGCGATGGGCAGCCAACAAGATCGAGGATGCGCCGGCCGGCGAGGGGCTGCACGCGGACGATGTCCATCATGTCGTGTTGGTCGCCAACTATCGCGAACCGGAGGAAGTGCTGACGCGCACGCTGGAGGCGTTGGCCGTTCAGAAAGATGCGAGTCGCCGCCTGGTGGTAGTCTTGGCGATGGAAGAGGCCGAAGAAGGAAGCCGCGCCAAGGCCGCCGCGTTGCAGGCCCGTTTCGCCGGCCGCTTCGCCGATTTGCTCGCCACCTACCATCCGGCCAATCTGCCCGGTGAAATCCGCGGCAAGGGGTCGAACCTGCGTTGGGCGGCCGATGAGGTGCGCCGCGAGCTGGTGGACCGCCGCCATATGGCGCTAGATCGTCTGACCCTCACGTCATCGGATGCCGACTCGCTTTTTCACCCGCGTTACTTTGCGGTGGTTTCTCAGTTGTTTGCTGCCGACCCTCGGCGCTATCTACGCTTCTGGCAGGCGCCGCTCTTGTTGGATAACAACATCTGGCGGGTGCCCTCCATCATCCGCCTGTTCACCTTCATGACCAACGCCGTCCACCTCTCGGAGCAAAGCAATGCGGCCGCTTTTCCGCTGCCGCTCAGCACCTTCACGTTGAGCTTCAAGCTCGCCGAGCAGGTCGGCTATTGGGACCCGGCGGTCATCGCCGATGACACCCATGTGTTCCTGCGCTGCTATTTCGCCACGCGCGGTCAGGCCCGGATTACGCCGGTGTATCTCCCGACGAAGGGTGACACCATCACCGGCGCTACGTACTGGCAAGCCCTGGCGAATTTCTACAAGCAGAAGCTGCGTCATGGCTGGGGGTGTCAGGATGCCAGCTACATCCTCCAGCAGTGGGGCCGGGTGAAGGGAATGCCGTTGGGCCGAAAGCTCGTGCCGCTCATCAAGAGCTTGCACGATCACCTGATTTTCAGCGTAGGCAGCGGTATGGTGCTGGTGGGGACGCTGCTGTCTTTCTTGCTGTATGGCAATCCGGTCATCACGCTGCCCACAGGGGTGCCCTATCCGCTCTTGTGGCAGGCGGCCAACACGCTGGGCGCTTTCGGGCTGTGGGGGATGTGGATCGCCGAGCGGGTGCGGCTTTCTTCGGATATCCGGCACTGGCGCCTCTCGACGTTGGTCATGGAAATCTTGGGCTGGGGGGTGATGCCGGTGGCGTCTTTCATCATGTTGGGGTTGCCGGTGCTGCACGCTCAGACGAAGATGATGTTGGGGTCACAACTCTCCTTCGTGCGCACGCCCAAGCAGGTGGATCCGTAGCGCGCCTACAGCGCGCCGCGCCGCGAGCCGGTGAACCGGCGCTCGATGCGCTGCGCGGCCTGGCCCAGCAGATAGTTCACAATGAAATAGATGATGGCGATGACCCAGAGGGTTTCCAGCGGGTTGCGGAAGTACTGATACAAAATCTGCCCGCGGCGATATATCTCCAGCAGCCCGATGATCGCGCCGAGCGAGGTGTCTTTCACCAGGGTGACGAATTGGGCGATCAGGGGCGGCAGGACGCGGCGGAACGTCTGCGGCAAGATCACCAGCCGCAGCGCCTGGCTGTAGGTCAAGCCCAGGGAGCGCGCGGCTTCCGTCTGGCCCTTGTCCAGCGAGAGGATGCCCGCCCGAATCGTCTCCGCGTTGACCACGGTCGTGTAGAGGGTCAGGGCCACGATCACGGAGATTGTGACGTTGTTTGTCTTGAGCAGCCCCATCCCCGTGGTTTCGGCGACGCGCGAAAACTGTGTGAAGACGTAAAAGATCAGGATTAGCACCGGGAAGGCGCGCACGATCTCGATGCCCGTAATGATGGGCCAGCGGATATAGGCGCGCGTCGAGAGCCGCGCCAGCGCGGCCAGGGTGGCCAGCGGCAGGCTGAGCAAGATCGAGACCAGCGACACCCCTACTGTCATCGCCAGCCCCAGGGTCAGGAAGCGCCAGGTGGCAAACTCGACGAACGGTTGCCAGTTGGCGATCGCGCTTTGCAGCGCCGCAGCGTGCGGACGGCTTAAGCCGTCGGTCAGCCCCAGCGCAGACCGCCAGGCCGCCGGCAGCACAGTGAGCAGCCCGCCGATCGGGATCATGCCGAAGATGAAGGGTAGCGCCGCGATCAGGATCAAGGCGCCGATCAGGGCTTGCCGATCTTCGGTGAATCGAGATTTGGGTCGCGATGGATTGATCTGCATGGCGCTATCTCCCTCGCCCGATCAGCAGCCGCCGCTCCACCACATTGACCAACAGCGCCAACGGCAAGGTGATGACCAAATACAAGACGCCGGCGATCAGGAAGACGCTGGGGTAAAAGTAACGCCCGGCGATCACCTCGGCCTGGTACATCAACTCCGGCACGACGATCGCGCTGGCGACGGAGGTGTTCTTGACCAGCGCAATGAAGATGCTGCCCAGGGGCGGGATCACCATGCGGAAGACCTGCGGCAGCAGCACCAGCCAAAGCATCTGCACATAGGAAAGCCCCAACGCCCGCGCAGCCTCGATCTGGCCGTGGCTGATGGATTGCAGCCCGGCGCGGACGACCTCCGCGACGAACGCCGCGGTGTAGACGGAGAGGCCGATGACGCCGGCTTCGAAAATCGGGAAGGTAATGCCCGCTTTAGGCAGCCCATAGAAGATGAAGGCCAGGCAGATCAGCAGGGGGATGTTGCGGAAGAATTCGACGTACCCATTGGCGAGCACGCGCAACGGGGCCATCGGCGAGACGCGAAAAATGCCAATGAAAGTGCCCAGGACGAGGCTGATGACCCCGGCGGCCAACGATAGCCCAGCCGTAGCAACCAGCCCCACCTGTAAGAGTAGATACCAGCTTTCGGTGTTCATGAGCGAGATGTCAGGGGTCAGGAGGCAGGAATCAGGGGGCAGGGATCAGGAATCAGGAATCAGAAGTCGAGCGTGGGAGTTAAGTGTCAGGAGCCAGGAACCCAGACCGAGTTGTCCTGACCGGTTCTCCTGGGATCCTGACCCCTGACGCCCCTGACCCCTGATCCTCGTCCGCCTACTGGCCGACGATCTGGCGCCAACTATCAATCGGCGCGTCGGGTGGCGTAGTGGGGATATTCTTCTTGTAGATGTCCTTCCACTTGCCGCTCTTCTTCAGGTCGGTCAGCACCTTATTGATGACCTCGACCGTCTCCGGGTGGCCTTTGGCGATGCCGATCCCGTAAGGCTCCTTGGTGAACTGCCCGCCGACGAGTTTCCACTTGTTCGGCTCCTTGGCCTGGAAGCCGATCAGGATGTTGTCGTCGGTGGTGACGGCATCGAGCCGGCCCGCGTCCATCGCGGCCACGGCCTCGGCGTAGCCATCGAAGAGTTGCACATCGGCTTGGGGCGCCTTGGCGCGAATGTTGTTCTCCGAGGTCGAGCCTTTGGCGGTGCCTACCTTCTTGCCCGCCAGGTCATTGATGCTGGCGATGGCGCTGGCCTTGGGCACCAGCAGCGATTGGCCAGCCAGGTAATAGACGTTGGAGAAGTCAATTTGCTGTTCGCGCTCGGCATTGACGGTCATGGTGGAGATGATGATATCCACCGTGCCATCCTGAAGGAACGGAATGCGGTTCTTGGAAACCGCTTCTTTGAACTCGACGGCCTCCGGGTTGCCGAAGATGGCGGCCGCGATCTCCTTGGCGATGTCCACATCGAAGCCTTCGACCTTGTTGCTGGTGGGGTTGAGCAGGCCGAACATGGGGACATCATACTTGACGCCGACGACGATCTTGCCGCGATCCTGGATCTTGCGCAGCAGCGTGCCCTCTGCGGCCTTGGGCATGGCCTTGCCTGTGCCGCTTCCTCCGGCCGGCGCCATGGGCGTACAAGCCGCCAACAGGCCGGCGATCACCATTCCGACAACGAGTAGACAAAGCGTTCGCATAGTTTTCCTCCTGGCGTGAGTGTGGATTGAATAATTGAATAGATCGCTCAAGGTCGGTTGGGTGAACGTTCAACGAATGTGCCGCCTCCTTTCCGTGAATCTCTCTCGGCGGATGCCGAGACCCTTCGCTGGCGGCTCGTCGTGGCGTACCGCCTGTCGTAGGCCCGCTCAGGGTGACGTCGCCTCTTGTCCCCGATAATGTCTAGTGCTGCAAAATCTGACTCAGAAACAGCTTGGTCCGATCGTGCTGCGGATTGGTGAATATCTGCTGCGGCGTGCCCGTCTCGATGATGCGCCCGCCATCCAGAAAGATCATCCGGTGCGCCACCTGACGGGCAAAGCCCATCTCGTGCGTCACCACTACCATCGTCATGCCATCCTTCGCCAGCGCCACCATCACGTCCAGCACCTCCTTGATCATCTCCGGATCGAGCGCGCTGGTCGGCTCATCGAATAACATGATCTTGGGCCGCATCGCCAGACCGCGCGCGATGGCGACGCGCTGCTGCTGGCCGCCGGATAGCTCGGCCGGGTAGGCGTGCGCCTTTTCCGGGATGCCGACGCGCTCAAGCAGTTTCATCGCCTGAGCTTCGGCCTCGGCGCGCGATGTTTTGCGCACATTGATCGGCGCCAGGGTGATGTTGTCCAGCGCGGTGAGGTGCGGGAAAAGGTTGAAATGCTGGAACACCATGCCGACTTCCGCGCGCAGCCGGTTGATGTCGGTGCGCGGATCATGGGCCGGGATGCCGTCCACGATGATCTGGCCGCTGTTGATCGGCTCCAGCCGGTTGATGCAGCGAATCATCGTTGACTTGCCGCCGCCGCTTGGGCCGAAGACGACGATTACCTCCCCCTCCCAAATCCTAAAGGAGACGTTGTTTAGGACCTGATGATGGCCGAAGAACTTGTTGACGTTCTCGAACGTGATGATCGGATCGGAGGGCATGGATGTCCTCTCGCAAGTGAGACGCTGATTAGCCGCCGGGCGAGCGCGTTGCCGGGTCCTCGTCGCGACGCTGCGTAGGAAAAGCGGAGTGTGACTTGTCAGCGATTGTAACCGAGGTTTCATCGCTGTGCAAATCACCCGAATCGTGGGTGGGCAGGGTTTGACGAGTTACCCCGTCGGTTGTATAGTGCTGAGGCGCGTCTCGAACCTATGCTCAGGGCGTATCCATGGCAATTCCTGAAATCCTGCTGATGGCGGTGGGCCTGGCGATGGACTGTTTTGCAGTGTCGCTAGGCATCGGCACGACCCGCTATGCCAGCGGGCGACGACCGCTGTTCAGATTGTCCTTTCACTTCGGACTTTTCCAGGCGCTAATGCCGGTGCTGGGCTGGTCGGTCGGCACACAAATCGCCGGCTTCGTATCGGCGTTCGATCACTGGCTAGCTCTCGGCCTGCTGGGGTTTGTCGGCGTCCGCATGATCCGTTCCGGGCTGGCTACCGGCAGCGAGAGCCACAGCAAAGACCCCTCGCGGGGCAGCACCTTGGTCTTGCTCTCGATCGCGACCAGCATTGACGCGTTTGCCATCGGTTTGACCCTGGCGATGCTGCAAGTGCACATCTTCCTCCCTGTCCTGGTGATCGGGCTGGTGGCCGGCGGGCTTTCGCTGATTGGCCTGAAGGTTGGACATCGGCTGGGGCAGAGCTTCGGCAAGCGCATGGAGATTATTGGCGGGATTATCCTGATATTGATCGGTCTTCGGGTATTGCTGTCACATATGCTGTGACACAGTGGTGATATAATGGCGTAATTGTGCAAGATCGCACGGCGAAGACGTTCTTGCATGGAATTCTACTCGATAGGAAGAGGAGCAAAATGCGTAGTTTATTTGTTTCCCTGATTGTGGCAGCCCTGTTCATGGTGATTGCCCTGGTCGTTGCTGCGCTGGGCGCAGTCGGCGTCGCACTGATCGGCCTGCTGCTGCATCGCTGGTTCGACCTCACGCAATGGCAAGGCGCCATCATCGCGCTGGTGATCGCTTCAGGCTTGACCCTGGTGATCTACAGGTTGTCCCATTCACCGTTTCAGCCGACGAGTTGGGGCGACGAGTGGGAGGAGGAAGAGGAGGAAGAGGAAGAAGAGGGGGCAGAGCCGGAGGAGGCAGAGCCGCCCATCGTGCCGTGGCGGCGGAGCCGGCCCACGCCAGGTGAACTGCCTTCAGATAGATCGTCGGGCGGCAGCAAGTCCGCGCGGTCGTCCAAGCCGCGCAAGTAACACGAGTTGCGTAAGTGTGATCGGGAGCGTTTCCAACGTGCCAGGCACTTGCGAAGCGCCTGGCACGTAGCGATTCTCATCCGCCGAGGCAGCCTCTCGGAGTCCCGAACTTATTCGGACGGCGGGGCGTGGTCATCAATTCTGTGGAGGATTATGGTGAATTCAAAGTTTAAACTGTTGTCTATCGTCTGGGCGCTCCTCATCGTGTTGGGGGGCTGCATTCAGGTTCCCCCCGAAGATACCCGGCTGAAGATTTCGTTGATACCGGTCCTGGATACCATCCCGGTCTTCGTGGCGCAGCAAAACGGCTATTTCAAGGAGCTGGGCATCGAAGTTGAAAGCGTACCGGTCAAGAGCCCCCAGGAACAGAACGCCCTGGTGCAGGCGGGCCAGGTGGATGGGATGCTCACCGACCTGGTCGTGGTGGGGATCTTCAACAAGCAGGCCCCCCAGGTGAAGGCCGTCTATACGGCGCGTCGGCCCTTTCCGGACGCGCCTCTGTTTCGCGTGCTGGCCGCGCCAAACAGCGCGATCAAAGCCCCCGCCGACGTGAAGGGAATACCGATTGGGATCAGCCAGAACACCGTCATCGAATACCTGACGAGCCGCCTCCTGGAAGGCGCCGGGTTGAAGCCGGAAGAGGTGAAGGGTGAGGAGGTCAACGCGATCCCGGTGCGGTTCGAGCAACTCATGAACGGTAATCTGAAGGCGGCGACTTTGCCCGATCCGCTGGCGCAGGGCGCGATCGCCGCAGGCGCCCGGCTGGTCATTGACGACACGCAGCGGCCCGAGCTGTCCCAGTCGGTGTTGGCGTTCCGCATGGAGACACTGAAGGCCAAGCCGAACAGTGTGCGGAAGTTCCTGGCGGCCTGGGAGAAAGCTGTCAAAGAGATCAACGCCCACCCCGAGAAGTACCAGGGTCTTTTGGTCGAGCAGGGTCGGGTTCCAAAGGCCATCGAGAGCAGTTACAAGATGCCGCCTTTCCCCGACCGGGGGCTGCCCAGCGAGTCTGAGGTGGCCGATGTGCTCGCCTGGATGCGCGCCAAAGGTCTGGTCAGCCGGGATGTGCCCTACGGGGAGATGGTAGATCGGACCTTTTTGCCGAAATAGCGGCGCTCTGCGTACGCGTGCGGGCAGTCTGTCGCAGCATGATCTGTTTCTCGCATGTCACGTTTGCCTATCCCAATCAGCCGCCCGTCTTCCAGGATTTTTGCTGGCAGGTTGAACCAGGCGAGGCTTGGGCGGTGATTGGGCCGTCGGGGTGCGGCAAAAGCACCCTGCTTTATCTCGCGGCCGGACTGCGCCAGCCTGGCGCGGGGCAAGTCCTGGTGGCCGGCCAGCCCGTGCCGCGGCCGCGCGCCAGCACCGGCCTGGTGCTTCAGGATTTCGGCCTGTTGCCCTGGGCGACGGTGTGGGAGAACGCCGCGCTGGTGATGCGGATGGGCCAGTTCTACCGCGATAAGCGCGTGCCGGGTGACAGCCCCCGCCCCTATCCCCGGCCCGATATCACCCCCGACCAGGTCAACCGGTGGCTGGCGCGGCTGGGCATCGCAGACCAGCGCGATAAGTACCCCAACCAGATCAGCGGGGGGCAGCGGCAGCGCACTGCCATCGCGCGCAGCCTGCTCCAACAGCCGAACTTGCTGCTGATGGATGAGCCGTTCTCCTCCCTGGATGCGCTCACGCGCGAAGACCTGCAGCGGCTGACCCTGGAGCTGCGCCAGGAGACCGGGGTGACGACGGTCATCGTCACGCACAACATCGAGGAGGCCGTCTACCTGGGCCAGCGCATCCTGGCGCTCGACCGCGCGCCGAATCGCGAAGTGTGTACTATCGCGAATCCCGGCGCGGGAACGCTGGATTTTCGGGGCCAGCCCGCCTACCAACAGAAGTGCACCGAGCTGCGTGCGATCCTGGCGGCTCGTCAGGGTATGGAAGAAAAATGACTGCGGTCATTTATTTACTCAGAAGATGCGCCGACGAGAACTGCTGCTTGCGACGTTGAGCCTGCTCCTGGCCTGGCAACTGCTGGCGTGGCTGCTGCGCGCCGAGGTGCTGCCTGGGCCGCTGGCGGTGGCCCAGGTGTTGGGGCGCGAGTTGTTGCGCGGGCTGGGGCGTCACTTCCTGGTGAGCGGCTGGCGCGTGGTCAGCAGCATCACCGTTGCCACGCTTCTGGCCGTGCCGGCCGGCCTGGCATTGGGGCAAAGCAAGCGCCTTGACCGGTTCTTCGCCCCGCTGGTCTACATCCTCTATCCGGTGCCCAAGATCGTTTTCTTGCCAATTATCCTGCTATTCCTGGGCATTGGCGACACGTCCAAAGTCTTCATCATCTTCTTGATCCTGTTTTTCCCGATCTTGGTGGTGGTGCGCGACCAGGCGGCCGCGCTCCGACCCGAGCTGATCTATTCGGTGCGCTCGCTGGGCGCGGGGCGGCGGGCGCTGTTCCGCTTCGTCTATCTGCCAGCCGCAGTGCCCGCGGCGCTGACCGCGTTGCGCGTGAGCATCGGAACCGCCGTCGCGGTGTTGTTTTTTGCCGAGTCGTTCGCCACGACTTCAGGACTGGGCTACTACATCATCGTTGAAAGCTGGGGTCGGCTGGCCTATCCCGAAATGTATGCCGGTGTGATCGCGATGAGCGCCCTCGGCCTGTTGCTTTATTTCGTCGTGGATCGGCTGGAACGGCGCCTGGCGCCGTGGATGTTTACGCGCGATATGTAAAGCGACAACGCTAGATCAGTCATTGCGAGCGGAGCGAAGCAATCTCCTTGACAGGCAGGAATCCTTTGACATCCACCAAACCAACAACTGTGCTGCCCCCCGTGTCGGAAAAACGGACGTATGTCCGGCGCATGTTCACGGCCATTGCGGGCAGCTACGACTTGATGAACCGGCTGATGACCCTGGGGCGCGATGCCGTTTGGCGCCGGACAGTGGTCAGGCTGTGTGCGCTGCCGCGCGGGGGGCGCCTCCTGGATGTCGCCACGGGCACGGGAGATATCGCTTTCGAGGCGCTGCGCGCCGATCCGTCCGCGCGACCGGTGGGGCTGGATCTGACGCCCCAGATGATGCGCCACGGTCAAGGCAAATACGCAGGGCTGACCGTCCCCTTCATCGAGGGGGATGCGTTGGCGCTGCCCTTCAACGCGGGCGTTTTCGACGCGGCCTGCTCCGGCTTCATGATGCGCAACGTGGTGGACATCGCAGCGGCTTTTCGCGAGCAGGTGCGTGTAGTCAAATCGGGCAGCCGGGTGGTCTGTCTGGAGTTGACCCTGCCGCGCACGCCGATTTTCGGCCAGTTGTTCCGCCTCTACTTCTTCCGGCTGGTCCCGCTGGTCGGGAGGCTGATCAGCGGCCAGCGCGATGCGTATCGCTATCTGCCGGAGTCAGTGGCGATCTTCCCGCCGCCCGCCGAGCTGGCGCGCACGATGGCGGCGGCCGGTCTGCGCGACGTGCAGTATCGGTTGGCGATGTTCGGCACAGTAGCGATCCACTGGGGGACGAAATGAAGCGGCTGATCGTTGGCATGTCGGGCGCGTCGGGGCAGATTTACGGGATCCGCCTGTTGCAGGCCTTGCGCGCCGCGGGGAATGTCGAAACGCACCTGGTTTTGACGCAAGCCGCGCGCGTCACCATCGTTCAGGAGACCGATTGGACGCCGCGCGCAGTCGAGGCCCTGGCCGATGTGGTCTATCGCCCCGGCGATATCGGCGCCGCGATCGCCAGCGGCTCCTTCGTGACTGCGGGCATGATCGTGGCGCCGTGCAGCATCAAGAGCCTCTCTGCTATCGCGCACTCCTACACCGATGATCTTCTGGCCCGCGCCGCCGATGTGCAACTCAAGGAGGGCCGGCCTGTGCTGCTGATGGTGCGCGAGACGCCGCTGCACGCCGGCCACTTGGAATTGATGTTGCGGGCGGCGCGCATCGGCTGCGTGATTTTTCCACCCGTGCCCGCGTTCTACAGCCGGCCACAAACGCTCGATGACATCGTGGCCGGGACGGTGGGCCGTGCGCTCGCGCGGGTCGGCCTCGACAACGAGTTGTATTATCGCTGGGCCGGGATGCAGTTGCAGTCGTCGCGCGAATGAGGTAGATGCGTTTCTGGACGTTATATGCTATAATCTGGTCACTTTGACGGGCTTGCGATTGCCCGACCGATGGATGGGGCGCTATGGGCCAGATCATTGCCATTGCCAACCAGAAGGGCGGCGTCGGTAAGACGACGACCACGATCAATTTGAGCGCAGCCCTGGCCGAGAAGGGCCGGCGCGTCCTGGCCGTGGATCTCGACCCGCAGGCCGCCCTTTCCTATGGGCTGGGCGTGCAGGCCGACACGTTGTCGCGCACCATCTACAACGCCTTGATCGAGCCGGATGCGATTGCGGCGGCCGGCCTGGCGCAAACCGTGCGCCCGGGGATTGATCTCCTGCCTGCCAACATTGACCTGGCCGCGGCCGAGATCGAGCTGATCTCGGCTCTTAGCCGGGAGTCCATCCTGAAGGACGTCTTGGCGCGTCTCTCGCCGCACTACAACTTTACCCTGATTGACTGTGGCCCGAATCTTGGCCTGCTGACCATCAACGCCCTGACGGCCGCCGACGGCATCCTGATCCCGATGCAATGCGAATACTTCGCCTTGCGTGCGCTCTCTTCGTTGTTGCGCACCATCCGGCGGGTGCAGGCTCGGTTGAATCCCGGCCTGACGATCATCGGCATCCTGGGCACGATGTATCAGACCGGCACGCGCCACGCCGAAGAGGTGCTGGCGCAGGCGCGTTCGCTATTCGGCGAGCGCGTCTTCGACTTCTACATCAAGAAGAGCATCCGGTTCGCCGAGGCGTCGGCCCTGGGGCGAACCATGCTTGAGTTTGCGCCGGAGCATGAAGGCGCCGGGGCGTATCGTGTGCTTGCGGAGGTGATCATCCATGACCACAGCGGGAAGTAGTACGAGCGGATCGGGCCATGGGCGCGGTCGTGGCCTGGATGCGCTGTTTGACAGCAATCAGCCAGTTGCGCCGCCTGCCTCGGACATAGATGCAGAGTTGGCCGCCATGCTCGATAAGGAGGTGCGCGCTGGCGCGCCGCCCATCGAGAGCCTGTCGGCGATCCCGACGGCGAAAGAACGAGGCGCGCCGATGGCGCCTCCCACGATGACCGCCCGCGGGGCGCCGGGGGCGCGAGATGAGTTTGGGATGACGGGAGGCGTGCAATCGGCTCCAGGCTGGGGCCGGCGCGGTGCGCCGCCGAGCCTTGCCAGCGCGCCGGCGGAAGAGGCGATTGACATGCCGCTGCCCGTTGCTGACGCCGCGCTCGGCGGGATGACGCCGGCGCCGGTCGTGCAACCCGAGCCGCCGTCTCCGGCCGCGCCGGTGGTTGAAGCGGTCGCGCCTGCGCCGAGCGTCCCTCAGCCTGCCGCGCCTGCGCCCGTGGCGCCGCCGGCCGCGCCGGCCACCGGATCAACGCCGCTGCCAGGGGCGGTTCCAGTTGGCGGCGAGCCGCCCGAACAGCCGCCCATCCGCATCGGCGCGGTCATCATTGATTCGACCCCGCCTGCCGCGCCCCCGCCAACGCCCGCGACCGAACCACCGGTCACCGTCGGCCCGGCCGGCGAGCTGATCCCGGTCGAACAGCAGCCGGGCACGGCGGGCGTCGTGCCCGTGATACCAGGCCCGCGCGATGTGATGCCGCCGGGGCCGGGGATGCGTCCGGCGGCGCCGCAGCTACCGGCCGCGCAGGCGTTGGCCGAAGATCTGAAGACGGTCGTGATCAACCGGCTGAACACGAACCTGGACGCCGGATGGCAGAAATCGCTGCACGGTCGAATAGATGAGCTGTATAAACAGGTCGCAACGAAATTCAGCAGCCCGCCTGCGAACGCGGATCGGATGCTCACGCTGCTGACTGAGGCGCGCCAGATCCTCATCGAGTCGCCGGAGAACTACGTGGCCGTCGAATCGCGCATGATGCAGGTGCAGGTGACGATGTCGCGCACCACGGAGAGCCGCAGCCAGGCGGCGCGGTACGGGCCACGCATCTTGGGCTATGAGGTGTTGTGGCTGGCGCTGTTCTTATCCGGCCTGGTGTTTGCGGCGCCCCTGGCGGAGTTTTTCACTCGCTCCGGCGCGATGACAGGCGCAACCGCGAACGATATGTTCCCGTTCTGGAATACGCTGATGTGGGGCGGCATCGGCGGGATCATCGGCGCCTTGTACGCGCTCTGGTGGCACGTCTCGGATCAGCAGGACTTCGAGCGGCAGTACTTGATGTGGTACCTCGTCCAGCCGATCATGGGGACGGTGTTGGGCGGGATCGTCTTTCTCTTGCTGACGGGCGGCTTCTTGCTCCTGCAGGTCAAGCCGTCGGATGCCAACGCGGGGGCGCGCTTGATCCCCTATCTCGTAGCTGTGTTGGCCGGGTTCCGCCAAAATTTCATCTACGGGCAGTTCGACCGCCTGATCGCTCTGTTTGCGCCTGGGGGGAATCAGACCGGCGGCGGTCAAAGCCAAACCTGATCCCGCACATGATGGCTGATGAGCGAAGCGCAGAGAGCTTATCAGCCATCATGCCCCCATCAGCAGCGCCATCTCCTCATCACGTCTTGACGCGTTCGATGCGTGCGCCGAGCGCGGCCAGCTTTTGATCAATCTGTTGATAGCCGCGGTCAATCTGGCCGACATTGGCGATCGTGCTGGTGCCCTGGGCGGCGAGCGCGGCGATCAGCAGCGCCATGCCCGCCCGGATGTCCGGGCTGCTCAACTCCTGACCGTGCAGGCCGGCCGGCCCGACGATCACCGCGCGGTGGGGATCGCACAGGATGATCTTGGCGCCCATGCCGATCAGCTTGTCCACAAAGTAGAGCCGGCTCTCGAACATCTTTTCGTGGATGAGCACCGTGCCTTTGGCTTGCGTGGCGACCACGAGCGCGATGCTCATCAAGTCGGCCGGGAATTGCGGCCAGGGCGCGTCGTCAATCTTCGGCACCGCGCCATCAATGTCCTCGCGGATACGCAAATCCTGCTCATCGGCGACCGTCAGGACATCCCCCTGCATCTGCATCCGCACGCCCAGCCGCTCGCGGAAGACGAAGTTGATCATCCGCATGTGCTCGGGGACGACGCCGTGGATGCGGATTTCACCGGGCGTGACGGCCCCCAGCCCCAGGAAGCTGCCGACCTCCAGATAGTCGGGTGAGATGGTGAATTCGCCCGCGCCCAGCCGCTCGACCCCCTCGACCGTCAAGGAGTTGCTGCCGATCCCAGAGATCCGGGCGCCCAGGCAGTTCAGCAGCGCGCAGAGGTCTTGTACATGCGGCTCCGAAGCGGCGTTGCGGATGATCGTCGTGCCGCGCGCCAGGGCTGCGGCCATGATGGCGTTTTCGGTACCGGTGACGCTGGCTTCATCGAGCAGGATGTCCGCGCCGGTCAGGTTCGCCGCGCACATGGTGAAATTGTAGTGGTTGAACTCGGTTTGCGCGCCCAGGGCCTCCAGCGCCAGTAGATGGGTGTCGACGCGGCGCCGGCCGATCCGGTCGCCGCCGGGCAGCGGGATCACCGCGTGGCCGAACCGGCCCAACATCGGGCCGGCCAGCAGCATCCCCCCGCGCACCTGTTGGAATAGCTCCGGGCGAGGCGCTGCAAACCGGGCTGCCTTTGCGCACAGCCGCAGGGTAGACCCCTCGTCGCGGATGGCGACCCCCAACTCGGCCAGCAGTTGCAGCATCGTGCCCACATCGCCGATGCGCGGGATATTGTGCAGGGTCACTTCGCCATCGGTGAGCAGGGCCGCCGCCAGGAGCGGCAGCGCCGCGTTCTTGTTGCCTGCCGGCGTCACGTCCCCGGTCAGCCGGTGATTGCCTTCAATGACAAGCCTCTCCATCGAAATGTCTCCTTGAGTTTACGTCATCGGCCAAAGTTCTAGCTTCTCCCCTGTTCCGACGTTGAAGGTTCGTGAAGCGTTCCCGTCGCGCACTGCCAGTTCCACGACGCCGCTACTGCTGACCAGGCCCGCGAGCGCGGCGTCGGCCACTTCCGCGTAGGTGCGCACCAGCGGCGCATCCCGGCCCGCGATCCGGCACGACCAGCCGCCGCGCGCCACCCAATCGGCCGGCACGTTGCTGATCAGATTGCCGAAATGGTCCACATAGCTGATCTCGCCGCTGATGTGCCCGTCGGGGTGTCGGCGGGGTTCGGGGAGGGCGAGGCGGATAGGATCGTGGATGCGCCGGCCCAACTGCGCCGGCGCAACGCCGGCCGCCAGATGCGCCGCAACCGGCGCAAAGATGTCGCGGCCATGAAACGTCTGGCTGATCTGGGGCAGCCAGTAGCCCGGCTGATCGAGCACCCAGGCCTGGGCGTCCTCCTGTCTCAGGGCGTGGCTGAAGATGCCGTTATCGGGGCCGACGTAGCGCGCCCGTTCGGTGGTCACCAGCAGGGGCCGGCGATGACTCCCTACGCCGGGATCTACCACCGCCAGGTGGATCGTTCCGGCCGGAAAGTAGGGAGCGGCGCGCGCCAACACGTGGCTGGCCTGCCGGACATCCTGGGGCGCAATGTCGTGGGACAAGTCCACCAGGCAGGCATGGGGCGCGATGCCGAGGATCATGCCCTTCATGATGCCTACATAGCCATCGGCCAGGCCAAAGTCGGTGGTCAGTGAGATGATGGTCATCTTACCAACATTCTACCTGATCGTCTGAGACGCGTCAACTGGAAATCAGCTCAGCCAATCGAATATATGTGCTACTCTGTGCCAGACCCGGCGTCTGCTTTTCTCAAATCACCGGATTTGTGGTAGAATAGTGATGTGCAAAAAGAAACGACATTGCGACCCAGCATCATTGAGGCCTTGACCGCCGGCCTGGTCACGGCCGCGCGCCATCCGTGGCTATTGATTGTGCCGTTTTCTGTAGACCTATTGCTCTGGTCGGCGCCGAAGGTGTCAATCGCTGCTTTGATGCAGCGTCTTTTGCGCGGTTGGGAGGCCCTTGTGCGTGCGACCTATTCGCCAAGCCAGCTTGAACTGATGGCAGAGATGATGGGGACAGTGCGAGAGGGCATGACTGCCCTCGGCGCGCAGGTCAATCTCCTGGACACATTGGCCGGGAGTTGGTTGGGCCCGCCCAGCGCGGTCGCGACCGATCAGGTCGGCCGGTTGAATTTCATCAGCGAGTTGATCCTGGCGCCGGTTGGGTTGATCCCGCCATCCGTGAAGCTGGCTGCCGCGCCGTGGCGGGCGGCCCCGATCGAGGCGCGTAGCTTTTTGGTGGTGATACTGCTGATCGCGGCCCTGTGGCTGGCGGCGCAGGCCATCGCGGTATGCTGGCTGCGCTGGACCGCTTCCGCCGTGTTGCGTCCCGCGGAATCAACGGAGTCGACCACGCCGGCTGGCGATGGCTGGGCGCAAGGCGTCCAGTTGACCGGTTTCTGTCTGTTTCTGGGGCTGCTGATGTTTGCGCTCAGGCTGCCGCTGGGCGCGGCGGTGGTGCTGTTGCTGCTCTCGGGCAGCCCCTTGACCGGACTGGTGTTTGCGCTCGTGGGCGGCGTTACGTTGTGGATGACCCTGTGGATGCTGCTGTCGCTCTACTTCACGAGCGAGGGGCTGCTTTTCGAGCGTCAGCCAGTCTGGCGCTCCATGCTTCAGGGCGCTACGATGATGCGTGGCAACATCACGGCGACATTGGGCCTGATCGGCCTGATCAACCTGCTGCTGGTCGGCTTTCGGGCCGTGTGGGGCATCGTCGGGCAGACCCTGGCGGGCGGCCTCGTCGCGCTGGCCGGCAACGCCTATCTGGCGACGGCTATGTTGCTGGCGGTGTTCACCTATTATGGCGGGTTGCGGCAACAATGGCTGGCCGCCCAAAGCAAGGCGCAGGCCGGTCAGCAACAGCCGGCGAACAAGCAAGAGAGCTAAGCATTGCGTTGTAGCGGAGATTGAACTGTGGCAGAACAGGATACTCGCCCCAATCATTATACAGCAGACGATATCCAGGTGCTCGAAGGGCTGGAGGCGGTGCGCCGCCGGCCGGGCATGTACATCGGCGGCACCGATATCAAGGCGCTGCACCATATGGTGTCTGAAGTTGTTGACAACTCAATTGACGAAGCGATGGCCGGTTACTGCGACCGCATCGCGGTGGTGATCCGCAAGGATGGCAGCGTGACGGTGCAGGACTGGGGCCGCGGCATCCCGGTCGGCATCCATAAGCAGACGGGGCGGTCGGCCCTGGAAACGGTCATGACCAAGCTGCACGCCGGCGGCAAGTTCGGCAGCGGCGCGTACAAGGTTTCCGGCGGGTTGCACGGCGTTGGGGTGTCGGCGGTCAATGCGCTTTCCGAGTGGTTGGAAGTCGAGGTGCGCCAGGAAGGCAAGCTGTATATGCAGCGCTACCATCGCGGCGTGCCCCAGGCCGATGTGGCCGTCGTCGGCGAGGTCAAGGACGGCACGACGGGCACGCGCACGACCTTCATGCCCGACACAACCATCTTCGAGGAGACCAATTTCCGGTTCGAGACGCTAGAGCAGCGGTTCCGGGAGATGGCGTTCCTCAATCGCGGGCTGACCATCGAGTTCAAGGATGAGCGCACCGACAACGGCGCGCGCTGGATGACGTTCTACTTCGAGGGGGGTGTCCGCAGCTTCGTCCGCTATCTCAACAAAAACCGCGAGGTGTTGCACGAGCCGGTCTACGTCGAGAAAGAGATTGAGGGCAACCTGATCGAGGCCGCGATCCAGTACAACGACGGCTACAATGAGTCGGTCTTTGCCTTTGCCAACACGATCAATACGCCCGACGGCGGTACGCACCTCACCGGCCTGCGCGCCGCGCTGACGCGCACCATCAATGATTGGGCGAAGCGCCAGAATTTGCTCAAGGAGGGAGATACCTCCTTCACCGGCGATGATACCCGCGAAGGCCTGACTGCCATCGTCAGCGTCAAGCTGCCCGACCCGCAGTTCGAGTCGCAGACCAAAGTCAAGCTGCTCAACGAAAAGGTGCGCACGCAGGTCGAGTCGGCGGTGAATGAGGCGCTGATGGAGTGGCTGGAGAAGAACCCGCGCGACGGCAAAAAGATCGTCGAGAAGTGCACGACCTCCAGCCGCGCGCGCGAAGCCGCCCGCAAAGCGCGTGACCTGGTCATCCGCAAGAGCGCGTTGGAGAGCCTGACCCTGCCCGGCAAGTTGGCTGACTGCTCGGAGCGCGACCCGGCGAAGTGTGAGCTTTACATAGTTGAAGGAGACTCCGCGGGTGGATCCGCGAAACAGGGCCGTGACCGCCGCTTCCAGGCCATCTTGCCGTTGCGCGGCAAGATCCTGAACGTCGAGAAGGCCCGGCTCGACAAATCATTGGCGAACAAAGAGATCCAGGCGTTGGTGCAGGCGTTGGGGAGTGGGATCGGTGATTCGATCGAGTTGGGCAATCTGCGATATCACCGCATTCTCATCATGAGCGTGGATGGCGTAGAGACGACCTTTATCAAGGATTCTGAAGGTCAGGTGCGGTGTGTCCAGGTCGGATCGTTCATTGATGCTTTGATCGCAGCGGGCGATAACCCCGGCGCATATCAGGTGTTGTGCTTCAATCCAGAGACGGGAGAAACGCGTTACAAGCCGATTCAGAGCGTAATCCGCCACGACCACGATGGGCCAATCTACGAGTTGGAAACAGCCTATGGCCGACGGGTGCGTGTGACGGGTGAACACAGTGTCTTTGTGGCAGACCCAGGCGGTCAGGCCGTGTTGAAGCGCGGCGCCGAGGTGCGACCTGGTGATCTGCTGGTTGCGCCAGCACGTCTGCCGTTGAATCCAGGATCGAGCCAGCGGATTGATCTATTGTACTCCTTTGTGGCGTTGGGCGCGGCGATGGATAGCGATATCGTCGTGCGTGGGATCGGGGTGGAGGATTGGTACAAGCAGCAGGTGCGGACTGACTACGCGGATCGGCCCGACATGGTGGAGCCGCGCGTGATGATCCCAGAATCGGTGGGGATGCTGCTGAAACAGCAACGCCAGGGCCGCGGGTTGAGTCAGCAGGAGATCTGTGCGGCGGTCGGCATCCGCCAACCGGTGACATACTATGCATGGGAACGGGGAGAACAGCGACCGACGCTCACCCACTTCCGCCGTTACGTGGAGACGCTGGGGCTGGATGCCGATGCTTTGTTGCCACAGGTCAGCGTGGGGGATAGCAAGCTCGATCATATCTGGAATACTCAGTATCGCGCCGCGCCACGCAACCGCGTGCGTGACTATGTGTCGCTGAGCGAATTGACGCTCGACGCATTGCCAAACCTAAATGGGGCCGTTGTTCTCACCCCGCGCCACTACGCCGATCAGGCCGTGTCCCGCTATCTCCCGATCAACGAATCGTTGATGTTCCTTTTGGGTTTCTTCGTGGCCGAGGGGTCATTGAGTGACCGGAATGGCGTGCGGCTGGCGATCGGCAAGCGCAATGAGCGGATCGTCTCCGAACTTGTGGCGGCGATTCAGGATGTCTTCGGCGTTATTCCCACGTTGTACCGCGGCAAGGATGGCCGGGCTGACGAATTGCGTATCCTTAACCAAGTCGTGACCACGGCTTTCCGCTTGCTCTTCAACTTCGATAGGACCAACGCGGGGCGTAAGCACATCCCCGATTTGATCTTCAATGTCTCCGCGCAGCTACAATTGGCCTTCTTACGGGGTTATTTCCTCGGCGATGGTACCTTGGCGGGCAGGATGGTCTCCTTTGCGACCACATCGGAAACCTTGGCTGACCAACTCATGTACTTGCTGTTGATGCACGGTATCAATACCTCGCTCAAGGAACGTCAGCCGACTGGCAGCCCGAGCGGTATGATTCGAGGCAAACCGATCGTTACACGCCGGGTGGCGTACTACCTGACTGTGGGGAGTCGCGATGCTATCCAATACCTGGAATCGGTGTGGCGAGATCATGCGCAGGCGAATGTGGTTCGCGCGTGGTTGGCGACGCCGTGCAGGCGGGGCGGCAAGCGCCCGGCTCGCCCACTCATGGGCGAGTTGATCGGCCTGCCGGTGCGGGCTGTGCGCCAGGTATCGGCCACCGGACGCAAGGTCTATGATTTTTCCGTGGCGGGCGACGAAACCTTCATCTGCGGCCGCGGCGGCGTGTGTTGCCACAATACGGATGCTGATGTAGATGGAAGTCACATCCGCACCCTGCTGCTGACCATGTTCTTCCGCTACATGCCGACCCTGATCGAGAACGGCCATCTTTACATCGCGCAGCCGCCGTTGTACCTGGTCAAGAAGGGCAAGGAGGCGCGTTACGTGTATTCTGACGAGGAGCGCGATCGGGTAGTGCAGGAGTTGGGCGGCATGGGCGGGGTCGCGCTCCAGCGCTACAAGGGCCTGGGCGAGATGAACCCGGAGCAGCTCTGGGAAACGACCATGAACCCGGAGAATCGTATCCTGCTCCAGGTCACCATCGAGGATGCCGCGGCGGCCGACCGCACCTTTGACATGTTGATGGGTAACGAGGTGGCCCCGCGTAAGCGGTTCATCCAGAGCCACGCCAAGAAGGTGCGCAATCTGGACGTGTGACAAACGAAAGCCCGGTGCCTGATGGCGACCGGGCTTCTTGTCTGAGATGACCGAAATGTGACCATCGGCGGCGCGTGCTACGCCAGGTAGTCGCGCAGCTTGCGGCTGCGGCTGGGATGGCGCAGCCGGCCCAAGGCTTGCGCCTCGATCTGCCGGATGCGCTCGCGCGTCACGCCGAACTTCTTGCCGACTTCTTCCAGGGTATAGGAATAGCCGTCCACCAGCCCAAAGCGCAACTGGAGGATGCGCACCTCGCGCGGGGTGAGCGACTCGAAGATCTCGTCAATCACCTGGCGCAGCATCGTCTGCGACGCGGAGTCGGTGGGGCTGTCGGCCTCGGCATCCTCGATGAAGTCCCCCAGATAGCTGTCCTCCTCTTCCCCCACCGGCATCTCCAGGGAGAGCGGCCGTTGCGACACGCGGATGATCTGTTCGACCTTGCGTGGCGGCACCCCCAACCGATCGGCGATTTCCTCCGTGGTCGGATCGCGGCCCAACTCCTGGACGAGTTGGCGGCTGGTCCGGGTCAGGCGGTTGATCTGCTCGTACATGTGCACCGGGACGCGGATCGTGCGGCCCTGATCGGCGATGGCGCGCGTGACGGCCTGGCGGATCCACCAGGTGGCGTAGGTGCTGAACTTGTAGCCGCGGCGATAATCGAACTTCTTGACCGCGCGGATCAGGCCGATATTACCTTCCTGGATCAAGTCGAGGAAGGGGACGCCGCGGCCGACATACTTCTTGGCGACGCTGACCACCAGCCGAGAATTGGCCTTGATCAGGTGCTCCTGGGCCGCCTGGCCGTCCTTGACGGCATTGAGCAGCCGCTCACGCTCGATCGGGTCATCCACGCCCTGGGTCAGCCTCTGGCGCGCCTCCTTGCCGCGCTCCATGCGCTTGGCGAGCGAGACCTCTTCCTCCGCGGTCAGCAGGGGCACCCGGCCGATCTCTTTCAGGTAAAGGCTGATCGAGTCATCTATGTCAATCAAGTCCAGATCAAGATCGAATTGCTCGGCCTCAAGACCTTCTTCCTCGGGGCGCTCTTCCGGCTCTTCTTCCTCGCGGAAAGGCCCTACTTCGATCCCCTGCTCGAAGAGGTTGGCGAAGATGTCGTCCAACTGCTCGATGTTGCTTTCCGCGTCGGGGAACGCGGTCAAGACATCATCATAGGTCACGAAGCCCTGGTCGCGGCCCAACGTAAGTAGCTGCTCGGCGGCGTCTGCCGAGCGCGCAGCCATATCACCGGCGGGTTCGATGGCGTTGCGGAATTCGAGATCTTCGGGCTGTGCGCTCACGGGCGTTCTCCTTGGCTTTTATGGTAGCAAACCATTATAACGCTTCACATTACGAAACAACGTGGTCTGCGTTACTGGTTGTAAGTATTCTGCCGTAAGCCCCTCGACCGGCGCTTTGAAGTCGTAAATGCCATCATCAATGCCCCAGATGGCCCCGCAACCCGTGCAGCGCAGGGCCGTGGGCGTTTCTGCCAGCGGGGTGATCGAGCAGCGCGGGCAACAGAAAATGCTCCCCTCTGATATGCCTCCCTGTCCCGGTGTGTGCGCACTGACAAAAACGCTGGGGGTCAGCTTCCACACCGCCCCGACGCGTTGGAGCGCGCCGTCCAGCCTGGCGAGCGTCTCATGCGGCACGCGCCGCTTGAAGAGCGGATAGCGGAAGTGCGAGACCGCCAACTCGGCGTCAATGGTAAATCCGGCGGCCTGGAGTTGGCGGCGCATCCAGGTCGGGTGAAAGTCGAAGTTCAACGGTACAAACTCGTATGGCTCGTGCGTGTAGGGCGACCACGTCTGCCGGCCAATGAGATAGCGCAGTAGCGCCTTCAGATGCCGCTTGTTGGCGTACTCCAGCACGTAGACGCCGCCTTTGCGCAGCACACCGGCGATCTGCCGGAGCGCCGCGGGGACATCCTCCAGGTGGTGCAGGACGCGTACGGTAACGACACTATCGCAAATCTCAGGAGCGAGCGGTAGATGGTACAGATCGGCGGCGACATAGAGGAAGCGGCCGGATCGGCCCAGCCGCTCCTGCGCCTCGCGCAGGCCAGACTTGGCATAATCCAGGAGGATCACCTGGTCATAGCCAGCGTACAGGCTGACCAGGCGGCCGAACCCGGCGCCTAGCTCCAGCAGGCGCCGCCCTTGAGGTGGCAATAGCCGATGGAGGGCAATTCGTTCAGCGAGATCTTCGTATGTACGGCCCTGATCGGCCCAAAAACGGGCGCGATAGCTGGTACCTTCGTAATCGCAAATGGCGTGATCGCCTTGTGAAACCTGCTCGGCCAACCAGGCTCCCTGTGTTTCACGTGAAACATTGTAGAAATAAGCGAATGGGCGGTGGCTACCCACCGCCCATTACGGCTTGCGTTTATGCGTACTTATTATAACACGTCTTGTCAAGAGTTTGGCGTGTTTTTATGGGCGAAGATGACCAAGAAGTGCAGATTGTTCAGGCGCGCCTGTTCGCCGCAGCCCTACCGCCATCCCTCGGACGGGCCTATGCCGGCCCGGTCGCGCTGCGATGGCGGTAGACAATCCGGCCACGGGTCAGATCATAGGGTGACAACTCCACCCGAACGCGATCGCCAAGCAAAACCCGGATGTAGTACTTGCGCATCTTGCCGGAGAGATAGGCCAACACTTCGTAGCCGTTCTCCAACTCGACGCGGAAGGTCGTGTTGGGTAATGCCTCAACGATCTTGCCCTCTATGGTCAGCTTTTCTTCTTGCTTCGACATACCTGTCCCCTTCCAGAACTGGGGCGATCACCTGACTCCGAGCAACCTCGCGCCACTGGAATCAGCGGATGCTCTCACGGCTTTCACGCCGTCGTTGAGCCTGACGCGCCTTGCGGATTGCCTTCTGCTTCTTAAGCCGGCGCAATTCGCTGGGCGCTGTGAACCAACGTTTCTTGCGCACAGTAGGCAGGATCCGTTCCTTCATCACCTCTTTGCGGAAACGCTTCAGCAGCGATTCCTGGGATTCCCCGGCTCGCAGAGCTACGGTAGCCATTCGTGTCACCTCCTTCCCTGCCAACAGTTAGTCCGATCACGCCCCAACTTAACAGCACGAAGCCTCACCCAACGGTGAGGCCCCTCAACAACTCAGCGGTTCCGTTTGATCGGCCGGTTGGCAGCCAGTGACGGGAACCCTCGCGCGTGCTTTGCAAACCAGACGCTCGATAACTGCAATTCCCTCCGTTCAGGCCATCTGCGCTCCTGCCGTGGATACGTGTACGGATCTAGGGCCAATCGAGAGTATAGCCGAAGCAGGGAGGCTTGTCAAAAACAGGGCTGACCCGGTTGTGTTTTATTATCGCGGAATCTCGCCGATGATCGCCAGGCCCAGGCGCTCCAGGTCGGCGCGCTCGCGCACGGCGTCATCGAGATAATCCAGCAGAAACGCCAGGGCGATGCCCGCCGCCAGCGCCAACGCCAGGCGTAACGGGATATCGAGCTGCTCGCGCGCCGGTCGGCCTGCGCGGACGATGCCCGGCGCATCAATCAGGCGGATGTCCGCCTCGGCCGCGCTGAATTGGCCGAAGAAATCGGCGCTGCTCTCGGTAAGGGTCGCGACGACGGCGTTGGCGATGGCGCGAAGCTGCGCCTCATCCCCCCAGGTCACGTTGACGGTGAAGATGCGATGGAGCTTACCCGGCTGCGTGCTTGCCCCGATAGCGCCGGCCGCGACCGTGATCCCTTGATCCGCCAGTCGTTGGCTCACCGCGTCGGCGAAAACACTGCTACGCACGATCTCGCCGAGATCATCCACCAGGTACTCGGCCGCCATCATGGTGTAGTAGCGGTCGTAGGTGTAGACGCCGGGGATACGCTCCGGCTGGACGCCGACGTTGAAGCGCATGGTGGCGTTGTAGACCGGCGGCCGCGGCTGCCACGGCCGGCTCGCGGCCAGGGTCACGAGCAACACCGCCGCGGTCAGACCGACCGGCAGCCACCAGCGCCGACGGATGATGCGCCAATACGCCTTGAGTTCCATGAGCCTACCTCATGCAGCCATTGTGCGGCGGATGAACTCCCGCAGCTCCCGCGCGAACCGCTCATCTGCAAAGCGTTCGGCGTTGGCCCGGCAGACGGCCGGATCATACGCCGCCGCGTCGAACCGTGCCAGGATCGCTTTGAGCGACGCGACGGTCGGCTGGGAGAAGAACTCGCCGGTCACGCCCGCGATGACCGTGTCGAGCGCGCCGCCGCCGGCGAACGCGATCACCGGCCGGCCGGCGGCCTGCGCCTCCACGGGCGCGATGCCGAAATCCTCCAGGCCGGGGAAGATGAAGGCGCGCGCATGGGCATACAAGCCCGTCAGCTCATCCGCCGATACCCGGCCCAGGAAAGCGACGGTCGGCCCGGCCATCTTCTCCAGGGCCGTCCGGTCGCGGCCGTCTCCGTAGACCAGCAGCTTCAGCCCCAGCTCCGAGCAGGCCCGCACGGCCAGGTCGGTCCGCTTGTACGGGATCAGCCGGCCGCCGGCCAGGAAATAGTCGCCTGGCCCATCGGTCGCGGGCCGAAAGCGGGGCACATCGGCCGGCGGAAAGATCACGACGCTCTCGCGGCCATAAAAGCGTTTGATGCGCTCCCGGATTTCGGTCGAGATGGCGATGAAATGATGCACGCGCTGCGCGGCCGCGTAGTCCCACCGGCGCAACGCCGCGATCATGGGCCGCAGCGCCAGGCTCAGCGCCGGGCCGAGCGCCTCGCGCGCCCGGTAGGCGTCATATTGCCACAAGAAACGGGTCGGCGTCAAGCAGTAGCAGATGTGCGTGGCGCCCGCGGGCGCGGGCACACCGTGGCAAAAGCCGCTCTTGTTGCTCAAGATGAGGTCGTATCCCGTCAGATTGAGCCTGCGGAAAGCCAGCGGATAGATGGGCAGGTAGGCCTGATGGTGCGTCAGGATGCCCGGCAGACGTTGCATGAAAGTCGTGCGGATGTCCCACGTGCGATACGCCGGCGGCATGAGCCGGGGCGCGTACATGCTGGTGAACACCGGCGCACCGGGATACAGGCGCACCAACGTCTCGAGGACGCTCTCCGCGCCGCCGATCTGATTCAACCAGTCATGGATCAACGCAATCCGATGGGCGCTCATCAGCCTATGGTGGGCACATCCTTCGCCCAGTCCTGGTGCTCGCGATACCAATCCACCAGGCGCGTCATCCCGGCCTCGAATGAGACGGTCGGCCGCCAGCCCAACACCAGCAGGGCGGTGGTAATATCGGCCCATGTGGCCGGCATGTCCGCGGCCTGGGCCGGTTTGTGGATCACCTGCGCCCGCCGGCCGGTCAATCGCTCGACGAGCGCGATCGCATCGCGCAGCACGACCGGCCGATCCGACCCCAGGTTGATCACGCGGAAACCGAGCGGCCGCAGCCCGGCGATCGTGCCATACGCGATATCTTCCACGAAGGTGAAATCGCGCGATTGGCTGCCATCCCCGTAGACGATCACCGGCCGGCCCTCGCTGATCCACTGCACCAGGCGGAAGGGCATCATGTCGGGCCGGCCGGCCGGACCGTAGACCGTGAAATAGCGGAAGACCGTGACATCCAGCCCATAGAGGTGATGGTAGGTGTAGGCCAGCGCCTCGGCCGCCTTCTTCGAGGCCGCATACGGCGAGATCGGCTGGTCGGTCGGCTGATCCTCGCGGTAGGGCAGCGAGTTTTGCTGGCCGTACAGGCTGGAACTGGAAGCCAGGACGAATTTTCCGATGTGCGCCTTTCGGCACAGTTCGAGCAGATTCAGCGTGCCTGTAGCGTTCGTGTCGAGATACGCCCACGGGTTCTCGACCGAGTAGCGCACACCGGCCCGCGCCGCCAGGTTGATCACCGCCGCGCAGCCCGCGTCGCGCAGCGGGCCGATCAGACCCTCGATGGCCGCGCGCTCCGTGATGTCTGTCCGGTGGAACTCGAATCCCGGCATAGGCAGCAGCCGCGCCAGGCGCCACTGCTTCAGGCGCACATCATAGGCGTCATTCAGGTTGTCCAGACCGATGACGCGGCGGCCAGCGGCCAGCAGCCGCGCGCTGACCTTCCAGCCGATGAACCCCGCGCACCCGGCGACGAGGATCGGCGGTTCAGGGACAGCCTGTGTGAGAGAGGGATCGGACACGGCGAGATTCCTTATGTGACCCGCGGCAGACAAACAAAAACGCGGCCTGTCGGAGCTATGCGCAACTGACCAGGCCGCTGCTGAGATCCAATGAAGTGCCCCCGGCCCGACTCGAACGGGCACGCCCGAACGGGCATAGGCCCTCAACCTACTGTGTATGCCAATTCCACCACGGGGGCGTTACACCCCGATTATAGCCGTTTCGGGCGCGTTGTCAACTTCATCCCCCTCACGCGCGTTCCTGTTCCCGGTAATAGGCGATGATGCGGCCGAGGGTCTCGTCGAGCGTGCGCGCGGGCTTGAACCCGATCAGCGCGGCGGCCCGGCGGATATCGGGCACGCGGCGGCGCATATCCTCGAACCCCGGCTCGTAGGCCTGATCGTAGGGAACCATCATGATCGGCGAGCTGCTCCCGGTCAGTTGGATCACCCGCCGCGCCAGGTCGAGGATGGTGATCTCGGCCGTGTTGCCCAGGTTGAACACCTGGCCGACGGCGTCGGGATGTGCGGCCAGCTTGAGGACCGCCTGAACGACATCGCTCACATCGGCGAAGCAGCGCGATTGTTGGCCGTCACCGTAGACCGTAAGCGGCTCGCCCCGCAGCGCCTGGCGCACGAAGCGCGGGACCACCATGCCATAGCGGCCCGTCTGGCGCGGGCCGATGGTGTTGAAGAAGCGACAGATGACGACCGGCAGCCCGCGTTGTTTGTGGTAGGCCAGCGCCAGAAACTCATCCATCGCTTTGGAGTTGGCATAGGCCCACCGGCTATGCGTCGTCGGCCCCATCACCCCGTCGCCGTCTTCCTGGAACGGCACAGCCGTGCTCTTGCCGTAAATCTCCGAGGTGGAGGCCAGGATCACCTTGCGGCGATAACGGTTGGCGAGGCGCAGAACGACGCTCGCGCCGAGGACGTTCGTCTCGATCGTGTGGACGGGGTCGCGCACGATCAGCTCGACCCCGACGGCCGCGGCCAGGTGGAACACGATGTCGCATTCGCTGACCAACCGATCCATCACGACCTCGTTGGTGATGGTCTCCAGGACGAATTGAAAATCGGGCCGGCCGAACAGGTGGCGGATGTTCGCCTCGGCGCCGGTGGAAAGATCGTCAATCGTCACCACCCGATGACCCTCGGCCAGCAACGCCTCGGCCAGGTGGCTGCCGATGAAGCCGGCCCCGCCCGTGATAAGCGCTTTCATGCGGTGCTCCTCACAGATTTGCGCAGTCACGCAGGCGGAGGCATGCTGAGCGGAGCACGGTGTAGTTTGCCGTGCGGAGTCGAAGCGCGTCGGAGCGCTTTTCACCAATGCCGCACCCTTCGACTACGCCTCGCCATGCTTCGGCTGCGCTACGCTAAGCAGGCAGCGAGGCTCCGCTCAGGGTGCTCCGGGTTACACTGCGCACCCTGCGTGTGATTTTTGATCGCGACGGATAAAATTCGCGGCCCCAGTGTAGCCCGCTGTCCATTCTTTGTCAAACGCCGTAACCTGTCGTATACTCAAGACTTGCCACAGATTCCATCAAACCACGCGCCAGCAGCCAGGAGGGTAATCATGCGGATCCAAGTTATCACCGATTCGAGCACGAATGTCCCGGATTCCTATCTCGCGCAACTGAAGATCATCGAGATGCCGGCCCTGGTCAATTTCGGGGCCGAGAGCTTCCTGAACAAGGTCGAGATCTCCGCCGAGGAGTTCTACCGTCGGCTGGCGGCCGCCGACAAGCTGCCCACGACGGCGCAGCCTTCCCCCAAGCAGTTCGCGGCGGCCTATGAACAGGCGGCCGCCGCCGGGATGCAAGAAGCGATCGTGGTCGTTGTCTCCGGGAAGATGAGCGGCACCTTGAACAGCGCCGTCGTGGCGGCCGACGATGGAGCGATCCATCGTGCCCCGCTCAAGGTGCATGTGTGGGACAGCCTGAACGCGGCCATGGGCGCGGGTTGGCAGGCCATCGCCGCGGCTGAGATGGCGCGCGCCGGCCGGGATTCCGCCGCGATTCTGTCCGAGCTGACCGCCATCCGCGCCCGGATGAGCACCAGCACGACGCCGGCCACACTGCGCAATCTGGTCGCCAGCGGCCGGGCGCCCCGGCTCAAGGGCAGCATCGGCGAACTGCTCGACATCAAGCCGATCCTGGCGATGGTGGACGGGATGCTGGAGCCGGTCGGCCAGGCGCGCGGCCGGCGCAAAGCCGTGGCCGAGGTGGTGAATCGGACCGCCGAGGCGTTGGGCGACCGGCCGGCCCGCGTGGCCGTGGCCCATGCCAACGTCCTGGAAGAAGCCGAGCGGCTGGCAGAGACTGTGCGCGGTCGAATGAACGTCACCGAACTGGTCATCACCGAGCTAGGCCCGGTGTTGGCGACCCTGGCCGGGCCGGGGATCATCGCATTGTGCGCATACACGGTGCAGGCGCGATAGATGAGTGGGAAGAAAGGTCATTCTGAACGGGTTTACCCCGAGCCTCCCGTTACGGCGTGAAACCAGCGAAGAATCCCCCTTCAGGCGAGGCCGAGACCCTTCGCTGGTGAGGCGCCGCGGGGTGATGTTAGGGGCTGACCCGCTCAGGGTGACATTGCTTCTGATTCCGATACAGTCCAATAGACCTGACAGGTCTCGGAGACCTGTCAGGTCCGACGAAGTGAGGGGGCAATATGAAAATCGTCGTAGATGCCATGGGGGGCGACCACGCGCCGGAGGTCGTTGTGGCCGGCGCGGTCAACGAGGCCCGACAGCGCGGCGCGCAGATCATCCTGGTGGGCCAGGAACCGGCCGTGCGGGCCGAGCTTGCCAAACACGGCGATAGCCGTAGCCGGCTAAGCCGGCTGCCCATCGAGATCGTCCACGCGTCCGAAGTCGTCGAGATGGCCGAGCACACGCTGGCCGTGAAGGCCAAGCGCGACTCCTCGCTGATGGTCGGGATGCGCCTGGTGAAGGAAGGCAAGGCCGACGCCTTCGCCTCGGCGGGCAACTCCGGCGCGGTGATGGCCGCGGCGCTTTTCAGCCTGGGCCGCATCTCCGGCATCGAGCGCCCGGCCATCGGCAGCATCTACCCAGCCGCGCCCGACCGCTGCCTGATCGTGGACATCGGCGCGAACGCGGACTGCAAGCCGGAGTACCTGGTGCAGTTTGCGATCATGGGGCACGCCTACGCGCGCGTCATCTTTGGCCTGGACAACCCGGCGGTCGGCATCGTCTCCAACGGCGAAGAGGCAGACAAGGGCAGCATGCTCGTCCGCGAGACCTATCCGCTCCTGAAGGCTTCCGGGCTGAACTTCATCGGCAACGTGGAGGGCAAAGACCTGGGCCGGGGGACGGCCAACGTCGTCGTCACCGATGGGCTGACCGGCAACGTCATCGTCAAGTTGACCGAAGGGGTCGTGTCGTTCCTGGCGAAAACGCTAAAGCGCGAACTTACCCGCGGCTTTCGCAACAAGTTGGGGTTAATACTCTTAGCGCCGGGTTTGATTCTGGCCCTGCCTGGTTTGGCGCTGCTCTACCCGTCGGTGCGCTCGCTGATGCAACGGGTGGATTGGCGCGAGATCGGCGGCGCGCCGCTGCTGGGCGTCAACGGCGTCGTGGTGATCGGTCACGGTCGCAGCGACGCCAAAGCGATCGGGAGCATGATCCGCATGGCCGAGAAGAGCGCCCGGCAGAACCTGGTCGGCGCCATCCAGGCGGAGTTAGCGAAGCGAAGGAACGATCAAGGATGATGGATGTTGTAGCAGGGCCGGCAGCCGGCCGGCCGGTCAACTGCCGGCGGCGCGTGGTCGTCACGGGCCTGGGCGCGATTACCCCGGTGGGGCAGACGGCCCCGCAAACGTGGGAGGCCTTCGTGCAAGGTCGCTCCGGCGTGGCCGAAGCGACCTTGTGCGACGCCCGCGTCTTTGCGACGCGGCTGGCCGCCGAGGTGAAGGGCTTCAACCCCGACGCGCACATCCCTCCGAAAGAGGCCCGGCGCATGGCGCGCTGCTCGCAGCTTGCCATCGTCGCCGGCCGCGAGGCCGTGGCCGACGCCGGCCTGGATCTGGCGCACGAGGATCGCGAGCGCATCGGGGTGATCCTGGGGGTGGCGTTCGGCGGCATTGACATCCTGATGGATCCAATCCGCCGCTTCGTCAACGAGGGGGTGACGCGCGTGACGCCCCATGTGCCGCTGGAAACGCTGATCAACATGCCGGCGTTTCACATCGGCATCGAGCATGGCTTTCAGGGGCCGCTCTCGACCCTGGGAACGGCCTGCGCGGCGGGCACGCAAGCCATTGGCGAGGCGTTGGAGTGGGTCCGCCGCGGCGCGTGCGACGTGGCTCTGGCTGGCGGCGCCGAATCGCAGATCACGCCGCTCTTCTTCATCGGCTTCACCTCGATGAAAGTGCTCTCCACCTACGATGGCGACCCGACGAAGGCCAGCCGGCCGTTCGACCTGAACCGCGACGGCTTCGTCATCGGCGAGGGCGCGGTCATCCTGGTCTTGGAAGAACTGGAGCACGCGCTGCGCCGCGACGCGCGCATCTACGCCGAGGTGTTGGGCCAGGCCGCCACCGCCGACGCGTTTCACATCGCCGCGCCCGATCCGGCCGGCTCCGGGCCGGCGCGCACCATGCGCTGGGCGTTGGCCGACGCCGGCATCGCGGCTGAACAGGTGAATTACATCAACGCGCATGGCAGCGGCACGCAGCCGAACGACGCCGCCGAAACCGCAGCGATCAAGCAGGTCTTCGGCGAGCACGCCTACGATCTTTCGATCAACAGCACCAAGAGCATGGTCGGGCATCTGTTCGGCGCGGCGGGCGCGGTCGAAGGGCTGGCGACCGTGCTGGCGGTGCACAGCGACACGATCCATCCGACCATCAACTACGAAACCCCCGACCCGGCCTGTGACCTGGACTACACGCCCAACGTGGCCCGCCGGCGTCCCGTGCAGGTGGCGCTCTCGAATTCGTTCGGCCTGGGCGGGCAGAACGCCTGTGTCGTGTTCGGGAAGTACACTAATGGCAAGGCATAGGAAATTATGCAGATTACCACGCACGAGAAGTTTATCCGCCGCCGGAACCGGCTGGGCGTTTATGCCAGCCTGGGCGGTCTGGCCGTCCTGATTGCCGGTTTTGTGATCTCTTTGCAGCCGAAGCAAGACCTGCTCTGGGTCTCGCTCGTCACCATCGTGGTCGGGTTCATCCTGGCCCAATTCGGCAACTACAGCCTGCGTCGCTGGGGGCGCTCGCCCCGGCCCGACCAGGTGATCGAGACCGCGCTCAAGGGGTTCGACGACCGCTATCACTACTACGCGTGGGCGCTCCCCCAGCCCTACGTGTTGCTATCGCCCCAAGGGATCCACCTCTTCATCGTGCGCGACCAGACCGGGAAGATCACCGTCAACGGCGCGCAGTGGCAGAGCAAGTTCAGCATCACGCGGTTTCTGATGGCTTTTGCGCAGGAAGGGCTGGGCAACCCCACCAGCGAGGCGCAAGACGCGGCTGGTCGCCTCACCGCGTGGATCAAGACCCGGTTGCCGGAGTTTTCCGCGGCGGTACAGCCCGTCATCCTCTTCATTGACCCGCGCGCCCAACTCCAGATCACCGACCCAGTCGTGCCGGTGGTCGAGCCGAAGAACCTCAAGAAGTGGCTGCGGGGCATGGGGAAGGGGGAGTACCTGAAGAATGCCGAGCTGCGCGCGCTGGAGGAGGCGTTTGGGGCGGAGGCCGCGGTAAGGATGAAGTGAGGGAAACAAGCGCACTTTTCAGGATGAACGCGTCGACTTTGCTTATATGCTGGAAAGTGCGCCGTCTCATTACTCGAATTCGGCGTTTCTAAATCGCAGCGTCCGCGCGTTCTCTGTCACCGTACGCACTAGGCTGTCCGGTGCACCGACCGGCAACTCAGCCTCGATCTCCAACGTCACCTTCACCCGCGCGCCCACCTGACCAGCGAGGTGCTGGATGACCGCCTCCGCGATCTGCCCTACGTCGCGGCCGGCTCGTATCGGATCAATCTCGGCCGTGCCATAGAAGCGACTCAGAACGCGCTTGGCTGGCGCCGGGGTCGCTGAGTCCGGGCGAGTGACACTTGCCAGGTCGCCTGGAACCTCGATTTTAATCCCACCTGGTGGGATCTCCTCGCCCAAGATACGTTTTGCCGCTTCATTCTCGACACGCTGCAACTGATCCAGCGCTGTGGCGGGCCTAACGAGCACGCTGCGGGCGTCCATGACCACACTGCCGCTGACGCCCGCTTTCAGATTCAGATAGCGCCCGCGCTCGACATCGTAGCCCTCGGCGTACGCGAAATTCTCGGTCCAGGTCACCTGGGCGATACCATCCTGGATCGCGGCCAGCAGAGCGTTCGCGTCTAGCAATCGCGGCAGGTACGGGTAGCGGGCGAAGTACTCCCAGATCTGTTTGAGCGAGACGTGATCGCCTTCACCCCACAGGTTGTAGCGCTCCATCTCCAGCTTGAGACTGGCGGCCGAGTACTGCACGATCAACTGGCCGTCGTTCTTCAGCTTGCGTCCCACCCGGCTGGCCAAACTGTCCGGTCCTTGCAGTCGTACTTCATCCCACGCCAACTCGAGCTGGCGCGGGTCGGGCTGTGTCGGCGTCAGGACCAACGCGTAGGTCTCGCCGATGCGGGCGCGCACGGTGTCGTCGGCCAGCTTGACTTTGGTCTCCGCCTGGCTGCGCTGAAACGCGCCCAGGTCCAGCACGTCGCGCTCGTCGTGAATGGATTTCCAGGCCAGATAACTCCGTACGGCCTCGACCAGCTCGGCGAGCCGCGCCTTTTCGGGAGCCAGGAACACCAGCATGTTCTGGTAGAGGCGAGGACCGGTTCCCCGACCGGCGAGAGTGGCTGCGGCTTGTTGCCGGCCAGGACTATCGGCGGCCCGAAACACGTGCGGATGCTTCGGGTGCAGCACGACCAGGCGCGCGGACGGTTCATCCGGCACGTCTGCTGTGGATAGGGGCGCCAGGTGGACGGCAGAGAAAACCTGCCCTGAGCCTGCCGAAGGGTCGCCTCTGCTCCGATCCTCGCGCAGCCGGCGCACAATCTCCTCGAACGCGGTATCCTCGTCAATGCGCGCAGCGCGGTCCTGTGCAAGACGATTGACGCTGGGTTGGGTGCTGAACCAATAGCGGCTGCGATCTACGTAGAGGTGCGCGGCGCCATCGGCCAGCCGACGCAGCGCGTCGCCGAAGGTAGCCGGCGTCTCGCCCGGCTGCACACAGCCGAGTTTGACGTTGCGGTCATCAATGCCCGGGTTGCGCGTCTTGGCGGTAGGCGCGGAACCCATGTAAACGGTGCGCGCCACGCGGCGGCAGGCGGAGTAGCGACCCAGGTTGGGGTTACTCCGGTCCAGCGCCAGCGGCAGGCTGTTCGGCCCGTCCACATCCTTTTCGATGATCGGCGCCCAGTGGTCCTCCAGATAGCGGGTGAGCTCGGCCTGCACGCTGGGATCATCAATCGGCACGGTGGCGGGCAGGATCAGCAAGTTGCCGTCCCCGCGTTCCCACAACGCGTGGATCACCGCGGCCATCAAGCGCAGCACGCCGCGGGTGCGCTGAAATTCGTCCAGGCTCGACCATTCGGTGTAGAGCCGGTCAAAAAGCTCCGGGTGGATGGGATAGGCTGCGGTCATGCGGCGCCCGTAGGCCGCCTCGCGGCACTCGGCCGGGAACTCCTGGCCCTGCTCGCGATAGAGCCGGGCGAAGGCATCCACCACGGCATCGCGCGCCGCGAACATGGCAGGATCGCTCATGGGCTGGAACAGCCGCCGGCGCACGATCTCGAACCCTTCCTCGGCGCTGGCCGGTCGCCAGGGGGACTCCACCCGGCCGATGGCGTTCTTCAGCCGATCGAGCGCTGTGCGGCCGCGGTCGCCGCCGACCTCGATGTCGGACGCGGGCATGCTGACGACCAGCAGGGTGCGATCGGCGGACTTGGCGGCTTCGGTGAGGGTCTGGGCGAAGGTGAAGTGGGTATCGAAGCTGCCGCCCGGAAGGCTTGTGCTGAGCCAGGCCGAAGCATCGGCGCGGTCGTGGAGCTGGCGCGCATAGGCGACCCATTCGTCCACCAGGATCAGGCAGGGCGCGTAGCGGTTGAAAAGGCGGCGCAGCGCGTCGCCGGGGTTGGTGGCGCGGCGGTCGTCTTCGGCGACTTCGGCGTACCCCTCCGCGCCGCCTAACTGCCAGGCCAGCTCGCCCCAGAGCGTGTGTACCAGCGTGCCGTCGGGCTTGCGGCTCGGCTGGCCAGGCGAGATCTTGTTGCCGACCAGGACGGCGCGGCGGATCCCCGCAGTTGGCGCCGCGCCGGCGTCACGCGCCAGAGCTTCGACGCCGGGCAGTCGTGCGACTGGCGTGTCCGAGAAAAGGTGATACAACGCCAGCATCGAGTGCGTCTTGCCGCCGCCGAAGTTGGTCTGCAACTCGATCACCGGGTCGGCCGGCTGGCCGGCCAGGCGGCGCAACGCGCCGATCAGCAACCGGCGCAGGCCATCGGTGAGGAAGGTGCGCTCGAAGAACTGGACCGGATCGCGGTACTCATCGGCGCCTTCGCCCAAGTATACCTGCCATAAGTCGGCCGCGAATTCGGCCTGCAGATAGCGGCCGGAGGCCACGTCGGGATGCGGTGTGGCGATCTCGCGCCAGGGGCGCAGCCCGGTTGCGGGGCGACCTTCCACCGCCGCGACCGCCGCCTTGCGGGTCTCGCGCCGCGCCTCCTCCTCGAAGCGCAGGCGCAGCAGCTCCTGCTTTTGCCGTTCGACCTCGGTCGCTTCGGGTGCGGAGACGGCCGTCAGCAGGCGCGCGATGCTGTCCAGGGCGCGATAGGTGTCGTCTGTTGAGAATGTCCCCTGATGCGCCCACCGGTTGCGCGTCTCGCGCAGCTCGCTGACCAGGCTGCGCTCGCTGAAGCCCAGCGTGCCCTTGAACGCCTCGTTCCAGTGGTCCCACATGATGACCAGAAGCGCATGAGCATCGAACAGTTCGTCGTCGGGCAGGTCGGCCTCGCGCTTCAGGCTGTAGGCGGCTTGCTTGCGCCACTGGTTTTCGTATGCGGCGCGCATCTCGCGCTCGATGTAGGGCGCAAGCCCCTGGCGCAGCAGCTCAAGCGCCTTGCCGACGCGGTCGTGATTGGTGGTGGCCATAAGTGCTCCTGTCTTGTAAACGACCGCCTAAAGGCTCGAATCCAAAAGACGCGTTACTGGAATAGAGGCTTCAGCCGGTCAGCCTCTGAGACCCGCCACGACCGCCTGAAGGCTCGATTCCACCAAAAGATGCGTTACTGGAATAGAGGCTTCAGCCGGTCAGCCTCTGAGACCCGCCACGACCGCCTGAAGGCTCGATTCCAGAATATGCGCTGACTGGAATGGAGGCTTCAGCCGGTCAGTCTCAGTTTCTACTCCGGCCGGACTTGATGTCGAAGATCTGCCTCGGCCAGAGGGCGAACCCTCTTCAGGAGTCTTGTTGACTCTTCGCCTTGAATGAGGTATCATTTCGGCGACCCTGACTGATAGTTTGGGTTCTACAAAGGCTTTGGCCGCTGGGCCAATACTATAACCAGCGGCCTTTGCATTCCTGGCCTCTTCCCATCTTTTCCAGCGATGCTCGGATGATCGCCTGGACGAGAGGCTTTAGCCGGATGCACAGTCCACCGCCTAAAGGCTCAAATCCAGAATCCCGATGGAATGGATTTGAAGTTTCAGCCGGCCTGGTTGTCAAAGCGATCGTTTGGATCGGAGAAGTCTACCACCGGATAACGCTCGAACACATCCATCAGCCACGCCACGCCCTTGTGCTCCAGATAATAACCGTAACTGGAATACCGCCACCGCTCCATCTGTTTGACATATCCATGCTTGATGGGGTTGTGGTGGATGTAGTTAAGGCGTGTCCAGTAGTCGGCTTCGCTCCGAATACAAGTATCCCAGAAGTTGTGCCAAACTTGGCGGCCGCGGGTGCCGTCTAACCCATTGAGGTCAAACGATGTGCGTCCATGCCATCGGCCAATGAAACGACTCAGTTCCGCACCGACGCGGCTCTTAATCAGAATATGACTGTGGTTGTCAAGGATCACCCATGCAGCCAGTGTAAGCCCGAATTCGACTACCAGAGCCTTGAGCTGATCACGGACCAGGTCTTTGTGGCCTGCGGGTTGCAGTAGGCGGTGTCCGCCATACACCGAGCTGGTGATGATGTACCAGGTGTCATCGAGATAGATATGCGGCGGATGATGGGTTATAGGCCGCATGGGATTTCTCCTGATGACCGGCTAAAGCCTTGATTCCGACGCGACGTCGGGATCCGAGCCTTCAGGCGGCCGCGCTACGCCTCACAAACGTCCGGCTAAAGCCTCGATTCCGGCGCGACGTCAGGATTCGAGCCTTCAGGCGGCCGAATCATGCTACACAAACGTCCGGCTAAAGCCTCGATTCCGGCGCGACGTCAGGATTCGAGCCTTCAGGCGGCCGCGCTACGCCTCACAAACGTCCGGCTAAAGCCTCGATTCCGGCGCGACGTCAGGATTCGAGCCTTCAGGCGGCCGCGCTACGCCTCACAAACGTCCGGCTAAAGCCTCGATTCCGGCGCGACGTCAGGATTGAAGCCTTCAGGC
>Ga0233425_10001102_pt1 | contig 63501 bp, 61 predicted proteins | sample Watercolumn_Towu_2_FD_181712 | JGI IMG/M metagenome (GOLD analysis project Ga0233425, IMG submission 181712) | Freshwater microbial communities from Lake Towuti, South Sulawesi, Indonesia - Watercolumn_Towuti2014_140_MG | ecosystem: Environmental > Aquatic > Freshwater > Lake | place...
GCGGGATAGCTGGTCGCGATCGGTGCGGCATCGTCGATCGTGATCGCGCGCGTCGAATGAAACCCCGCCACCGCCATGCTCATCGCGATCCGGTGATCGAGCAGCGAGGCGATCCGCGCCGATCCCGTGCCCGCCAACGGCTCACCGTCGCGCCCCTCGATCGACAGCCCGTCGTCATGCTCGGTCATGCCGATCCCCGCGAGCCCCAGCGCCGCCGCCATCGCGGCGATGCGGTCCGATTCCTTGACCCGCAATTCGTGTGCGCCGCGCGCGACCGTCGTGCCCCGCGCGAAGGCGGCGGCGACGAAGAGGACGGGATATTCGTCGATCATGCTGGGCGCGAGATCGGCGGGCACCTCGATCGCCGACAGGGGGGCGTGGCGGACGCGCAGATCGGCGACCGTCTCGCCGCCGACCTCGCGCGTGCCGGTGGCCTCGATCGCCGCGCCCATCATGCCGAGCGCGGTGATCAATCCCGTGCGGGTCGGGTTCACCAGGACGTTGCGGATCGTGATGTCGGATCCGGGCACGATCGACGCCGCGACCATCCAGAAGCCGGCCGAGGACGGATCACCCGGCACCTCGATCGCCTGCGGCGACAATTCGGCCTCTCCGCGGATCGCGATCACGCGCACCCCGGCGTCCTCCTCGACGGTCACGTCCGCGCCGAAGCCGCGCAGCATCCGCTCACTATGGTCGCGCGTCGGCACCGGCTCGATCACCCGCGTGATGCCGGGGGTGTTGAGCCCTGCGAGCAGCACCGCCGACTTCACCTGCGCCGACGCGACCGGCAGGGTGTAAGTGATCGGCACCGCCGGGCACAGCCCACGCATCGTCAACGGCAGGCGTGTTCCGGGGCTCGTCATGAATTCGGCCCCCATCATCGCGAGCGGCTCGGTTACCCGCGCCATCGGGCGTTTCGACAGGCTGGCATCGCCGATGAAGGTGGCGGTGATCGCATGGCTGGCGACCAGCCCCATCAGCAGCCGCGTGGAGGTGCCGGAATTGCCCATGTCCAGCGCGGTCTGCGGCTGGCGCAACCCTCCGACGCCGACGCCATGGACATGCCAGATCCCGTCCGCCTCGCGCGAGATCACCGCGCCCATCGCCCGCATCGCCGCCGCGGTGGCGAGCACGTCCTCACCCTCCAGCAGCCCGGTGATGCGGCTCTCGCCGACCGCCAGGCCCGCGAACATCAAGGCGCGATGGCTGATTGACTTGTCGCCCGGCACCGTGATCGTGCCGCGCAGCGGCCCGGCGGCGGCGATCGAAAGCGGGCGGGCGGAAGGAGAATGGGACATCAGGTGTTTTCGATACCGGCGCTGGTAAAATGGACAAGCCGCGCGGCCTTGCCAGCCGGCTTGTGCTATGGCAAGGCGCGCCCCACTTCGACGGGTCTTATCCGTTGAACCACCCATCCGAAAGGCTATGCACGGCATGATCAAGCCGGAATGGGGCACGAAGCGTACGTGCCCGAAATGCGCGACGCGTTTCTACGACCTCGACAAGGACGACCCCGTCACCTGCATCAATTGCGGCTATGCGTGGGAACCCGAACCTATCCTGAAATCGAAGCAGCCGCTGCCGTTCGAGGCAGTGAAGGCGGACAAGCAGGAGGCCGACAGCGACCTGGCTGGCGACGATGAGGATCTGGTCGCCGAGGAGGACGAGGAAGTGTCCGCCGATGACGAGGTCGATCTGGGCGGTGACGACGATCTCGGCGTCGAAGCCCCGAACGACGACGACGACAACAATTAAGTTCGAGAATTCTTGGCAAAGCGGCCCCGTGCCGCTTGCCAAGCCGATGGCGGCCCGCTAGGGGGCTGCCTCCCGGAGGGAAGTGGGGCCGTAGCTCAGCTGGGAGAGCGTCGCAATGGCATTGCGAAGGTCAGGGGTTCGATCCCCCTCGGCTCCACCATTCCGTACACGCTGCTGAAAACGCGGCCCGGTATCGCGAAGCATAGGGTTCTTACGGACGTCTGGTACGAAGGTACGAGGACGGCACCCTGTGCGCTCCTGCCATTATGCCGGCCACATGGTCGAAAGCATGTCGGCCATCCCGCGCGTGGCGGTTGAAAATATGGTGCCGTTACCACGACATATCGGTCCGGACGGCTGCATGAACAATTCTTCGCTATCGCGTCAGCGAAAGACGTAATGGGCTGGCGTTCCGCCACCCCCGGCAGTCATCGGGGCGGGACGTGCGGTCGCTATGGTCAGAACAGCACGAACAGCATCACGGCGACGACGAGCGAGACGAACGCGAGATAGATCGCGGCGATATGCGGGGGACAGTCGAATCCCTCCGGGCAGTCGTACCACCACATAAGCCTCTCCATTTCCTCGTCTTGCGTTGACCGCGGTACGATCCGTTGCTGCCGACTCGTTGGCCGGCCGTCTATGCTATGGATCATAGCTAAGTCGTGATGGCTGTCAAAGCGATACTGGCGATCCCGCCCGCAGGCGAACGGTCGGGCTCGGGCGGCGACACGCAATGCTGGAAATAGCTATTGAATATAGCTTTCCGCGCCGGTAATATTCTGTTGGCAGGCCGTTGCAAGGATAAGGCCGCCGGGAGAGGGACATGGCCGATTTCCTTCGTGATTGCTGGTACGTCGCGGCGTGGGCGCGGGACCTGGGTGAGGCTCCGCTCGGCGTCCGCGTCATCGACGAACCGCTCGCGCTCTACAGGACGCGGGAGGGTATCGTCTGCGCGGTGGAGGATCGTTGCCCGCATCGCTGGGCGCCGCTGTCGATGGGCCGGGTCGAGGGCGAGCTGCTGCGCTGCATGTACCACGGCCTTTGCTTCGACACCGGGGGCAAGTGCGTGTCCGCGCCGGCGATGACGACCCCGCCCGACGCGCGCGTGCGCACCTATCCGGTGGAGGTGAAGGACAGCTGGCTCTGGGTGTGGATGGGCGATCCGGCGAAGGCTGATCCCGCATTGATTCCGCAGGCGTTCGGGATCGACGATCCGCGCTGGACGATGGCGGCGGACCAGATCGACTATGAAGCCAACTACATGTTGCTCAACGACAATCTGTGCGACCTGTCGCACGTTGATTTCGTTCATGAGACGACGCTGGCCAGCCTGTCCGGAATCGGCTGGGCCGATAGCGTGCCGCGCGTGATCCAGCGCGAGCGCGGCATCCGGATCGAACGCTGGCTGACGGCGAAGCCGATGAGCCCGAGCAACCCGACGCTGGTCGACAATTGGTCGGTCTACGATTATTCCGCGCCCGGCATTTTCGTCATGGAAAACAGCTCCTTCCCGCACGGCATGGCGGAGCGATGCGGCATGAAGCCGCCGACCGAGGAGCCGATGACGTACCGCATCGAGCAGCAGGCGGTGACGCCGATCTCCGATCGCAAAACGCGCTATTTCTACGCCAGCGGGTTCGATCATCGCATCCCCGCCAGCCTGTTGGGCGGCGCGTTCGAGGTGGTCAACGCCGCCTTCGCCGAGGATCGCGCGATGATCGAGGCGCAGCAGCGGATCTGGGACGAAACCTCCGGCGACCATGCGATGAGCTTCGTCGCGCACGACAAGGCGCCGGCGATGTTCCGCCGCACCATGGCCCGCTTGATGACGGCGGAGCGGGCTGCGGCCACGACCGTCGAGAACGTGTGCTGAGCACCACTTGACCCGCTCCTCTCCCCCGCCCGCCGACCTGGCGATCGTCGCCGCGCAGCTCGCCGCCGCGCCCGGCTGGTCACGCGCCTGCGCGCTGTTGCCGGACCCCGATGCCGCCGATCCGGCGATGGTCGACGCGATCCTGAACGAGGCATCGCGCTTCGCCGACGACGTGCTGGCGCCGCTCAACGACGCGATGGACCGGCACGGCTGTCGGATCGAGGCGGGGCGGGTGCGTACTGCGCCCGGGCACGATGCCGCATGGGCGCAGTTCGTCGCGAACGGCTGGGCGACGCTGGGTCAGCCGATCGATCATGGCGGGCAGCCGTTGCCGACCGCGATCTGGGCGGCGGTGGAGGGCGTCTTCGATCGCGCCAATCCGTCGTTCGCGATGTTGCCCGTCCCGCTCATCTCCTCCGCGCGGCTGATCGCGGCATGGGCGGACCCGACGACCGCGGCGCAATGGCTACCGCGCATCGTCGCCGCCAAATGCGCGGCGACGATCTGCATCTCCGAGCCTGATGCCGGATCCGACGTGGGACGCGCGCGCACCACCGCGCGCGCCGACGGCGAGGGCGGATGGATCATCGACGGCGAGAAATGCTGGATCAGTTTCGGCGACCACGATCTTGCCCCGCGCATCGTGCATTGCCTGCTGGCGCGAACCGGTGACGCCGCCTCGGGCGGCGGTGGGCTCAGCCTGTTCCTCGTCCCCGACACGCTGGAGGATGGCACCCGCAACGGCGTGGTGATCCGCCGCATCGAGGAGAAGATGGGGCTGCATGGCTCGCCCACCTGCGCGCTGGGGTTCGAGGGCGCGCGCGGCATCCTGCTGGGGCAGGAGGGGCGCGGGCTGGCGCAGATGTTCGTGATGATCGCGAACATGCGCCTCGCGGTTGCGATCCAGGGGCTGGGGATCGCGAGCGCGGCGACCGACGTCGCGGCGCGCTACGCTGCCGAGCGGCGGCAGGGCGGGCGTCCGGCGGAGCCACCGGTGCCGATCACCGCGCATGCCGACGTGCGGCGGATGCTGCTGGAGATGGCGAGCACGACCGAGACGCTGCGCGGGCTGATCCTCGCGCTCGCGAACCACGTCGACATCGCCGCGCGGGCGCCCGACGCGGCGGAACGCGCTGAGGCGGACCTGCTGGCGCAGTGGCTGCTGCCGATCGTCAAGACCGCCGGGGCGGAGATCGGGTTCGATGTAGCGAGCACCGGGGTGCAGGTGCTCGGCGGCGCTGGCTATACGCGCGAATGGCCGATCGAGCAGGGCGTTCGCGACGCGCGTGTCCTGTCGGTGTTCGAGGGGACGAGCGGCATTCAAGCGCTCGACCTGATGCACCGACGGCTGATGCGTGACGATGCGGCGTCGCTGCACGCGTTCCTGCGCGTCGCCCGTGCCGATGCGGACGCGGCGGGGCCGGCGGCGCAGCCGCTCCATCGCGCGCTCGATCAGCTGGAGGAGGCGGGCGCCTTCCTGCGATCGGCCGAGCGGGTCGAGGCCGAGGCGGGCGCGACCGCATTCCTGAAGCTGGCGATCCTGACCGCGCAGGGTTGGATCGCCGCCCGGCTGGTTGCGCGCGGCAACGGCTCGCCCGCCGCCTCGACCTTGACCGATGCAGGACGCTATTTCCTTGCGCGGCTGGCGCCCCGGGCCGTGCTGGCCGCGACCGAGGCGATGGCCGGGTCGGCGGTGCCGGCGACGCTCGCCGGATCGTGAACCGTCGCGGCTAGCGGCACGGGGCGAGGGTCGCCCGGCCGTTCGCGCCCCGCGTCAGGCACAGCCGGTCGAGATCGCGCGCCGCGATCACCTCGCCCTTGAAGCCCGCCTTGATCGCCCGAACGTCGTCGGCGGCCAGCGCCGCGTCGCCGTCCATCCCCGGCACGATATGCGTCAGGACGATCGTTCCCACACCCGCCTCGCGCGCCAGATCGGCGACCGCCGCGGGTGGCAGGTGCTCCTCGGTCATGTGGCCGAGTGCAGTCGACAGCGCCTCGGGCGACCAATGCGCCTTGGCGGCGATGCCCTGCATCATGCCCGTGATCGCGCGGGGATCGATCACCTCGGACACCAGCACGTCTGCCCCCTTCGCGAACGCCGCCAGCGGCGCGCTGGCGCCGGTATCGCCGGTGAAGACGATCGAGCCCGCGGGCGTATCGAACCGATAGGCATAGGATTTCTCGCGTGCCCGCGCAGTGGCCGGCATCATGCGGTAATGCGTGTTCTCGATCGCCGATACGCGGACGTGGTCGTCACGGTAGATCGTCGTTCCTGCGGCAATTTCGTGCACCGCGAACTTCGACGCGACATAGTCCGCCATCGGGCGCCCGCGGGGATCGATCAGGCCGCCATCCGCGAACACGGCATAGGGCATGCTGATATAGCGCACCGCCGCATCGACCAGCGCAGCGATCCCGACGGGGCCGTAGATCGCTCGCGGCCCCGCGCCACCCGCACCGATCCCGGCGATCAGATCGTTCGACATGATGGCGGCGAGGTCCAGAACATGGTCCGGATGGAGGTGCGTGATGAAGATCGCCGACAGCTGCGTGCTGTCGATCCCCGCCTCCACCATGCGACGCAGCGTGCCGATCCCGCAATCGAGGAGGTAGGTGGCGCCGCCGACCCGCAGGAGCGTTGCCGGCTCCGACCGATCCTTGCGCATGTTGGGGCCGCCGGCGGTGCCGAGCATGACGAGTTCGACCGTCGGCGCGGCGGCGGGTGGCGCGCCCCGAGCGGCGGCGGGTGCGGTCAGCAGGATGAGCGGGGCGAGCGCCCGGAGCGCGGCGTGGATACGGTGCTTCACGGGACGTCCTCTCTCTGGCCGGCCGGCAGCGGCACGAGGCCTGCTTGTGCCCTGCTGAAGATTGTTATAGGACAGAACAATATTGAGGGTCTCGGGCGTTGGCAACCGCCGCGATGAGCGAGACGACCATGCCGTGGGCGAGGGGACCGGAATGCCACGACACGCGCTGACCTATCCGCGAGGCGACAAGGTGGTCGATGCGACCCTGCACGTGCCGGCGGGCGACGGACCTTGGCCGGCTATCGTCATGGTGACCGACATCCGCGGCCCCCGCGACGTCTTCTATACGCGGGCGGACCGGCTGGCGGCGGAGGGCTATGCCGTCCTGCTGCCGAACATCTTTTACCGGGCCGGACCGGCGCCGGTCCCCGATCTGTCGGCGCCATTCGAAATTGCCGCGCTCAAGCCGTTGATGGCGCTGATCGACCCGCTCACCAGCGACGACCTGCGCGCGGACGGCGCCGCCGCGGTGGCGGCGCTCGCGGATCGGCCGGAGGTGCGCGCGGGCGGCATCGGCGTGGTCGGTTATTGCATCGGCGGCAAGTTCGCGATCCTCTATGCCGATGGGGCGGGCGGCGCGATCACCGCGGTCGCGGCCTATCACGGCTCGGCGCTTATCACCGACGCCCCCGACAGCCCGCACCGCGTCGCGGCGGGCGTCGCGGCGCGCTATTATTTTGGCCACGCCGACGACGACATGTTCCTGCCGTCGTCGCGGCTGCCCGAGCTGGACGCGACCTTGGCCGGGGCGGGGCGCGTCTTCGTCTCGGAGGTTTACGAAGGCGCGCAGCACGGTTTCACGGTGCCCGACGGCCCCTCCTACGCGCGCGATGCCGACGATCGGCACTGGCGCACCATGACGGCGCTGTTCGCGCAGACGCTGCGCTGACCGGGCGCACCCAAGGCAGAATGAGAAAGGATCGATGATGCGTGTTCTGGTGGTAGGGCCGCACGGCAAGACCGGGCGGCACGTCGCGGCGGCGCTGGAGCGCCGTCCGGAGCCGGTCGAGATCGTCGGCTTCTCGCGTACCGCACCGGCGGACGCTCGCTATGCGTCCCGCCTCGGTGATCTGGAGAACCATGCCGACCGTGCGCGGGCGGTCGAGGGGGTGGACGCGGTGATCCACTACGGCCCCGCCTTCCATCCGCGCGAGACCGCGATGGGGACCGGGATGATCGATGCCGCGGCGGCGGCTGGCGTGCGTCGCTTCATATATATCTCGGTTATCCATCCGCAGATCGACGCGCTGTTGAATCACAAGGCGAAGCTGGCGGTGGAAGCCTATCTGATCGACAGCGCGCTCGACTGGACGATCCTGCGCCCGCAGCATTACATGCAGAATATCGATGTGCCGCGGGTCATCGCCGGCGGTCGCCTGCCGACGCCATATTCGCTCACCCAGCCGCTCGGTCACGTCGATCTGGTGGACCTTGCCGACGCGGCGGCCACGGTCGTGCTGGAGGACGGCCACAGCGCGGCAACCTATGACATCTCGGGCGAAGAGAATCTGTCGGCGGAGGATATCTGCGCCATCGTGTCGGACATCGGCGGCACGCCGGTACAGCCGCTCGTGGTCGAGCCGGATCAGGTCGTCGCGATGATCGCCGCGCATCACCCGCTCGGCGCTTACGAGGTGGAGGCGCTGCACCGCCTGTTCGGTTATTATGGCCGCAAGGGCATTCGCGGCAATGCGAAGGTGCTGTCCTGGCTGCTGCAGCGGCAGCCCGGCACGTTCCGCGACTATGTCCGCCGCAGCCTGCCCGGGGCCGCCTGAGGCGACGTTTTCGTCCATTCCCGATTGCGTCACGCAGGCAGTGATGATAGCTATATCAAATAACGTTTCGGAGAGTATCGCATGAGCAAGTTCGCCCAGCTGGAGCCGGCCGTTCGCGAACAGCCCGTGGTCGATGTAAACCGCACATGGTCGGCCACCCGTGGCGAGCTTGAGCGGCGCTGGAAGCTGGTACGCACCCATTTGCGCGATCGTGGCCTGGAGGCGCTGGTCGTCCAGGGGTATGAAGAGAAGATCGGCGGCAATGTCCGCTGGCTGACCGACGTGCCGCCGGGATATCCGCGTTACGTCATCTTCCATGTCGACGATCACATGACGCTGATCGATCACGGCGCGCAGGGCGAAACGCGCCGACTCGACGATCGCGATCCCAACCGGCCGGGCATCGGTGAACTCGTCACCAACTGGGCGTTGTTCAACGCGCATTATACCCACGGGCTGGCGGCGGAGAGCGTGGCGCAGGTGCTGCTCGATCGCGGCTACAGGAATGTCGGCATCGTCGGCGCCGGTGGCCTGCCGCACGGCTTCATGACCGGATTGAGCGACCGCACGGAGGGCCGCGTTGCCTTCTCCGACGAAACCGATGCGTTCGACGCGATGAAGGCGCACAAGAGCGCCGAGGAACTGGCGCTGATCCGGGCGACCGCCGCGATCCAGGATCAGGTGTTCGAAAAGCTGCTCGATTGGATCGAGCCGGGGATGCGCGATTTCCAGATCAATGCCTTCATCGATCACCAGTTGCAGCTGCTGGGGGCCGATCGTGGCGTGTATATCGCGGTGTCGGCGCCGATCGGTCAGCCGGCGTTCTTCGGCTATCGCGCGGTGCAGGGGCGTACCATGCGGCGCGGCGATCATATGAACGTGCTGCTGGAGAGCAACGGCCTTGGCGGCCAGTGGACCGAGCTTGGCCGGATGGTGAGCTTTGGCAAGTTGCCGGCGGAGGTGCATGACGCGCACGCGCTGGCGGTCGAGGCGCAGGCGCTCTCGGCGCGGCTGAGCGTGCCCGGTGCGATGCCGGCGGACATCTTCCGCGAGGTCAACGCCTTCCTCGTCTCGCATGGGAGCGCGCCCGAGCGGCGGCTCTATTCGCACGGGCAGGGGTACGACACGGTCGAGCGCCCGTTGATCCGCAGCGACGAGACGATGGCGCTGCCCGCGCAGGCCAATATCGCGATCCACCCCGCGTTCATCGCCGGATCGACGCTGGCCACGCTGTGCGACGGGTTCATCGTCGGCGAGGGCGGCGGCTTCATTCATCAGACGCCCAAACGGGTTTACGAGATCTGAGATACAGGAAGGCAGAGGATCATGACCGTACTCGCACCCGATGCATCGCGTACCGGCGCGACCGCCGACAGCGGCATCTTCACCATCGAGAAGCCGAACGTCGCCACCGACAATGCCACCCCGGGCAAGCGCGTGGTGGTGTCAAAGGGCAACGCACCGCATTTCATCCCCGGCCGCCGCTCATGGGTGCGTTACCGCGAGCTTGGCGTGACGGAGGCCACCAACGGCGAGATGCGTGCGCAGGTGCTCCATGCGGGCACCGCGAACGAGAGCACCGGCTGGCACCTCCATCGCTGCGATATGCAGTTCCTTTACTGCATCGACGGTGCGATCACGATCGCATTCAGCCCCGATCATATCGTGCGGCTGGAGGCGGGCGATTCGATGATGATCCCCGGCGGGACGATCCATATCGAGGCCGGCGCCCCGGAAGGCGTCGAGATCCTGGAAATATCGATTCCCGCGGACATGGGCACCGAGTCCGTCCCCAATCCCTATGGCGACGTTCAGATCGACTTCTCGAAGGCGGGAACGGTCACCGCTCGCTGAGCCGGCAACGGTGATGGTGACGCACATTTCGGCCAGGGGGATGTCAGGATGGATATCAACACTCGCGTGAACGCCCCGGTCGACCGCGTCGACGCCGACATTCACGCCTTTCAGGACATGCGCGATCTGCGCGCGGCGTTCGGGCGGATGCCGCAGACGCCAAGGCTGTTGTCGTCCCCCGACGATGCCGCCGCGATCGACTTTTCCGGCCAGCGCACCAGGGTGTTGCTGAGCGGGGAGGAATCGGGCGGCCAGTTCGTGATCTTCCTCGTCGAGCTGTCGCCGGGCTTCGGCGCGCCCGATCACCATCAGGCGGAAGAGGACGAATGGTGGTTCGTCCTGGAGGGCGAGATTGACGTGGTGATCGGAGACGAGGCGCGGCGGGTAGGGGCAGGCGCGAGCGCCTATGCCCCGCGTGGTTGCCGCCACAGCTTCGTCAACAATTCGGATCGCGTCGCGCGCATGATCTCGATGAACGCCCCCGCGGGGCACGAACGCTTCTTCGAGGCGGTCTCCAGGCTGCCCGGGATCGTGGATGACGGCATGCGTGACAAGCTGATGCGCGATCACGGCGTCGAGTTTCATGGCAAGGTCGTGCTGGACTGAGGTGAGGGCGCGTGACGATTGGCGCGATCCCGCGCCGCGTCCACGCCGCAAGGAAAGAACATCGAATGAAACTGATCGGTATCCTGAAGGACGGGCAAACATGGATCGCTCGCGTGGAGGGCGACGCATGCGTGCCGCTGGCACCGGCCGAGGCGTTCTTCCGCGATCCCGAGGCGAACGCCCGCGCCAGCGGTGACAGCGCGCTCCCGCTCGCGTCCGTGGAGCAGCGGCCGCCCGCATGGTCGGGCGCGCGGGTGATCTGCATCGGGCTGAACTATCGGGCGCATGCCGCCGAGGGGGGGCATGCGCTGCCCGAATATCCCACCACGTTCGGCCGCTGGACGCGCTCGCTGGTGGAGGATGGCGCCGATATTCCGGCGCTCGACGTCAAGCTCGACTGGGAGGCGGAACTGGGCGTCGTCATCGGGCGCGAGATGGCCGGGGTGGACGATGCGGCGGGCCTGGCGGGCGTGTTCGGCTACGCGCCGTTCAATGATGTCAGCGCGCGCACCTATCAGCGGCACACGCCGCAATGGACCACCGGCAAGAACATGGACCGTTCGGGCGTGCTTGGCGCGATCGTCACCGCGGACGAGGTCGGCGATCCCGCCGACGGCCTGTCGGTCGAATGCCGATTGAACGGCGAGACGATGCAATCGTCGAATACCGCTGACCTGATCTTTCCGATCGGCCGGGTGATCTCCTACCTCAGCGAGATCATGACGCTGTTCCCCGGCGACATCATCGCCAGCGGCACGCCATCGGGCGTCGGGCACGCACGCACGCCGCCGTTGTTCATGAAGCCTGGCGATGTCGTCGAAGTGGAAATCGGCAAGGTCGGCAAGGTCACCAACCGCATTGTCGCGGCCGACCAGCGCCGGCCGTAACGATCGCCGCGCGGGCGAGCGGCGGTGCCCGTCTGGCCCGGAACTGAGGTAACGGGGCAGGGGTGGCGAGGCAGGGTTAGAGGAGCGAACATGCTACGCATGACTTCACGCAGCGCGAGGCACGACCGATGACCGACCTGTCGCCCTCCCAGGCGCGATCGATGCGCGCCTTCCTCGATTCTCTCGTGCGCTCGGCGCGGCGCTTCGGCGGATGGCGTCCCGACGGCAGCGGCGGCGATCGCGTCGTGCCGGGGCAACATGCCGTCGAACAGTTGGAGCTTAGCGCGCGCCGGTTGCTGTCGGAGCGTGCGCATGCCGCGGGCACCGCGCTCCCGGCGTCGTTTATCCAGGGTTATAGCAGCTTGCCGGACGCGCAGCGCGAAGAGATGCTGACGGTGCTCGCGGAGGCGTTCGGCCCCGATGAGGCGGCGTTGAGGCGCGCCTGCGAGGCGTATCTGGATAATCCTGGGCCCGAAGCCGCGAACCGACTGGCCAGCCTGTCCGAAGCGCCGCGTCAGGAGCTGTTCCGTCGTATCAACCAGGCGCCGCTGGGCACTGCCGCGCTGGTGCGGCTGCGAGAGGACGTGCTGGACGTGCTGCCGCGGCGACCCGACCTCAAGCAACTTGACGACGATCTGCTGCACCTCTTCCGCTCGTGGTTCAACCGCGGCTTTCTGGTGATGCGGCGGATCGACTGGTCGAGCCCGGCCGATCTGCTTGAAAAGATCATCCGCTATGAAGCGGTCCACTCGATCGAATCGTGGCGCGACCTGCGCGAGCGGCTCGCGCCGGCGGATCGGCGTTGCTACGCCTTCTTTCACCCGGCGCTGCTCGACGAGCCGCTGATCTTTATCGAAGTGGCGCTCACGCCCGCGATCGTGCCGTCGATACAGACGATCCTCGCGCCCGATCGCGACGTCATTCCGCCGGGCGCCGCGCGGGCGGCGATGTTCTACTCGATCAGCAATTGTCAGCGCGGCTTGCAGGGCGTGTCGTTCGGGCACCATCTGATCCAGCAGGTGGTCGAGGATCTGCTGCGCGAGCTGCCGAATCTGTCGCAGTTCGTCACGCTGTCGCCCGTGCCGGGTTTCGGCCCCTGGGTGCGCGAGCAGGCGGCCGCGGGGCGGGAAGAGGCGGTCGAGGCCCTTGCCGAGGCGACCGGCGGGCAGGTGCCGGCGGACAGCCGCGTGCTGCCGCTCGCGGTCGACTATTTCACGCATGCCAAGGATCGGAAGGGGCGGCCACGTGATCCGGTCGCGCGTTTCCACCTTGGCAATGGCGCACGGCTCGAACGGCTGTGCCCGGCGGGCGACGTGTCCGCGCACGGGCTTGGTGCGAGCCTGGGGCTGATGGTAAATTATCTTTACGACCTGTCGACGCTGGAGGCGAACCGCGACTCCTTTATCGCCGATGGGACGGTGACATGGGGGGCGCCAGCCAAAGCCAGCGCGCGCCAAGCAAGCCAGACGGAGTTGACGCGCGTATGACGGAGACGATCACGGAGGTCATGGCCGCGGCCGTTGCGGACGCAGGCGACACCCCGTTCCTGATCCTGCCGGACGGCACCTCGCGCAGCTATGCGCAGGCGTGGGACGAAGCCGGTCGGCTGGCGAATCTGTTCGTCGCCCTCGGCGTCACGCCGGGGGACCGCATCGCCTTGCAGGCGGAGAAGAGCGTTCCGGCCCTGCTCGTCTATCTGGCGGCGTTGCGCGCGGGTGCGGTGTTCCTGCCGCTCAATACCGCCTACACGCCCGACGAAGTTCGCTATTTCCTGGCGGATGCGCGGCCCGCTGTGTTCGTCTGCCGTGCGGCGGACGAGGCGGCGATGCACGACTTGTACACCGAACTTGGCGTCGCGCACTGCCTGTCGCTTGACGCGACGGGGGCGGGCAGCCTGATCGAGGCGGCGCGCAGCCACCCGGCCGCGTTCGCGAACGTCGCCCGGGCGGGCGATGATCTGGCCGCGATCCTCTACACCTCGGGCACCACGGGGCGTTCGAAGGGCGCGATGCTGACCCACGCGAACCTGTTGAGCAACGCATTGACGTTGCGTGATTATTGGCGCTTTACTGCCGACGACCGCCTGCTGCACGCGCTACCGATCTTCCATACCCACGGCCTGTTCGTGGCGACCAACACGATCATATGCGCGCGTGCGGCGATGATCTTCCTGCCCCGGTTCGACGTGGGGGAATTGCTGCGTCTGATGCCGCAGGCGACGACGATGATGGGCGTGCCGACCTTCTATACCCGCCTGCTCGACGACCCCCGCTTCACCCGCGCGGCAGCGGCAGAGATGCGGCTGTTCATCTCGGGATCGGCACCGCTTTCCGCCGAGACCCACCGGGCCTTTTCGGAACGGACCGGCCATGCGATCCTCGAACGCTACGGCATGACCGAGACCAACATGATCACCTCCAACCCCTATGACGGGGCGCGGGTGCCCGGTAGCGTGGGTTTCCCGCTGCCGGGAGTCGAAGTCCGCATTGCGGATGCGGAGAGCGGCACCCCGCTTGATGGCGAGTCGGTCGGCGTGATCGAGGTGCGCGGGCCGAACGTCTTCGCTGGCTATTGGCAGATGCCGGAGAAGACCGCGCAGGAATTCCGCGCCGATGGGTTCTTCATCACCGGCGATCTCGGCAAGATCGATGCGGACGGCTATGTCCACATCGTCGGGCGGGCGAAGGATCTCATCATCTCGGGCGGCTTCAACGTCTATCCGGCGGAGGTGGAGGCGCTGCTCGACGAGGTTGCCGGGATCGCGGAAAGCGCGGTGATCGGCGTGCCGCATCGTGATTTCGGCGAGGGCGTGGTGGCGGTGGTGCAAAGCCGCGATCCGGCGCTGGACGAGGCGGGGGTGCTGACCGCGATCGACGGGCGCCTCGCACGCTTCAAGCAGCCCAAGCGTGTGGTCTTCGTGCCCGAATTGCCGCGCAACGCGATGGGCAAGATTCAGAAGGCGGCGCTGCGCGATACCTATTCGGGCCTGTTCGGCTGACCGTCCGGCACCTGCGGCGCGGCGGATCAGGCCGCGCCCAGATGCACCTTCAAAAACGCCGCGGTGAGCGCGAGATTGGCGGGCGCCTCGAACGCCGCGCCCTCGTGTCCCGCGCCGCCGACCAGCAGCAGCGATGATGGCGCCCCGGCACGGACCAGCCGGTCATGCAGCGCCTGGCTCTCGGCCATCGGTGCCATGCGGTCGCGGTCACCGTGCGCGATCAGGAACGGCGGCGCGCTGCCGGTGACGAGGTCGAGCGGGCTCGCCGCGCGTGCCGCCTCGCCCAGTCCCGCGACATCGGCATGTCCACCAACCCCGAGATAGGTCGCGCTGAATTCGTGCGGCATCAGCCGCGCTTCCAGCCCGCTGCGCAGCGCGCTCGACAACATGTCGAACACGCCGAACCAGGTGACGACCGCATCCACCCGGCTCGAACGGTCGGCGTGATCGCCGACCGCTCCCTCCAGGTCGTCGCGATCGCCCGTCAGCCCCGCCAGCGCCGCCAGGATCGCCCCCGCCGACGCGCCCCATGCGCCGATCCGCTCGCCCGCGACGCCGTGCTCGGCGGCGTTGGCGCGCAACCAGCGTACCGCCGCCTTCACGTCGTGGAGCTGATCGGGGAACTTGGCCGGGGTGAGGCGATAGTCGATCGACAGCACGGCGATCCCGTGGCCGGCCATCGCCGCCAGCCGCTGCTCCGAGTCGTCGCCGCGCGATCCGAACTGGAAGCCGCCGCCGTGCATATAAAGACAGACCGGCGGGGTGCCAGCGCCCTGCGGGCGGTAGAGGTCGGCGAGAAGCGGCTGGCCGTCGACCGTGGCGTAGCGGAGGTCGCGCGTGATCGTCACCGTCATGGCTGTCTTCTCTCCTGTCGCGCGGCGTGTCCGCCCGCGCATCGCCGCCCGTAGCGGCAGGTCGTTTCTGTCATGAGGGATAACGAACCGGGCAGAGCCAGACAAGCGGTCGACACGAAAAATTGCTATATTGAATGACAATCCTAGCGTGATTATGATGGCGCATCGACCGGGCGGGCGGCAGCCCCGGCGATCGAAGGAGAGCGACAGGCGATGGCGACCGACGTGGAAGTGCTCGTGATCGGATTCGGCCCCGGCGGCGAGGTGGCGACATCGCTGCTGGCGCAGGCGGGGCACCGCGTGCTGGCGATTGACAAGGCCGCGGCCCCGTATGGCGAGCCGCGGATGAGCCAGCTTGATGGCGAGATTGCCCGTGTCCTGCAGCACGCGGCCGATCCGAAGGAGGCGATGGCCGAGGCGATCGCGTCCAAGGTCCTGCTTCAATTCGACTCGCAGGATCAGCCGCTGCCCGAGATCAGCCTCGATTATCGCGTGTCGGGCAATTGGCGCGCCTATAACCTTCACCAGCCCCATATCGAGCAAGCGATGGAGCGGCGCGTCACGCAATGCCCGTCCGCCGAATTCCGCTGGGGCTGGCGCGCGATCCGTATCGCGCAGGACGATGACGGCGTCACTGCCGAGATCGCGTCGGTCGCCGATCCCGCCCAAACGGAGACGGTTCGCGCACGCTATCTGTTGGGTTTCGACGGCGCGAGCAGCTTCGTGCGCGGCGCGGTGGGGATCGATCTGGATGTGCTGCACGAGCATGACGATCGCTGGATCCTCACCGATTTCAACGCGCTCCGCCCACTGCCCGCGATCGCGATGACGGCGCAGTTCCGTATGGACCCCAAGCGCCCGTGGTTCGGCGGATCGAACGGTCTCAATCGTTGCCGGACGGACATGCGGGTGATGCCGGGCGAGGATCTCGATGCGATGGTCGCCGACAGGGACCAGGGCTATGCCTTCATGGAAGAGAAGTTCGGGCTGACGCGCGAAGACATCGTGATGACGCGGCGTGTCGGCTATCGTTTCCGCTCGCAGATCGCGCGTCGCTTCCGTGCCGGGCGCGTCTTCATCGGCGGCGACGCCGCGCATGCGATGCCGCCGTTCATGGGGCAGGGCGCTTGTTCGGCGATGCGCGATGCGATCAACATCGCGTGGAAATTGCGGCTGGTGCTGTCGGGTGCGACGGACGAATCGCTGCTCGACAGTTACGAGCCCGAGCGGCTGCCGCACGCCTCCTTCTTCGTTCACGGTTCGCTCGCGATGCTGCGCGCGGTGAACATCACCGATCCGGCCGAAGCGGCGGCGCGGGACGCGGCCGTCCGCGCCGGCCATGTCAAGTTTCCGCCCTTCCCCGGCCTTGTGGCGGGGGTCGTCCGCCGCGCGCCGGACGGCGGGCTTGCGTCGCTTGCGGGCAGTTTGGCGCCGCAGGGCGTCGTCGGTCAGGGCGGGCGCGAAGCGCTGGTGGACGATCTGATCGGGTTCGGCGGGCAGTTGGTGAGCCGGCTGCCGCTGGCCGGGATGCTGGGCGAGGAGCGGATGGCGCGGCTCGCCGATCTCGGCATCCATGTGCTCCATATCGGGGACGCCGAGGCGGCTGTTCTGGCGGATGTGGAAGGCACGTACCGCGCCTTCTTCGAGGAGACCGGCGCATCGGCGTTTCTGGCGCGCGCCGACTTCTATCTGTTCGGGATCGCGACCGGCGACAGCGACGTGCCGGCGCTGGTCGACGATTTCCTGCGCCAGCTGCCCCCGCCCGACGCGCCCGCCGCCGCATCCGAGCGGCGAGCGGCCTGACGCGGTTCAGTCCTCGTCCGCCCACACTTTCGCGATCGCGCTCGTCAGCGCGACGCGTTCGGAGGGTGACAGTTCGGGAAGGAAACGCGCCTCGTGCACGTTCATCCGCTTGTGCACCGTATGCGCGAGCGCTTCGCCCTCCGGCGACAGCCGCAATCCCTGCGACCGACCATCGAAACGCGAGCGTTCGACCAGGTGCCGATTCGACAGCATGGCCGCGATCGGTGCCATGTTGGCGCGCTTGATCCCCAGCGACCGGCCGATCTCGCTCTGCGTGATTCCCGGGTTCTTTTCGATCAGCAGCAATGCCGAGGCTTCGTGCGGTCGCAGCGACAGGCCGGATAGCGCCTTCGTCAGGTCGGCCTGCATGACGGTCGACGCGCGCCGCAATTGATAGCCCAGTCGCTCCTCGAGCGGGTTGATGATGCCGGCGGGTGCGCTGGCGTGTTCGGCTGAATCCATTGCGCAATATTGCCGATTGCCATCGACAATGACAATTCTGCTGTTATAGCTATATCTCATAACACTTGGGGAGGGGCGGTTGACCGATCGATCGTTCGAACGTTTGAATCCAATGACGGGGGAGGTCGCCTCCTCCGCGCCCGCGATGCGCGTCGCGGATGCCATCGGTGCGGCGGCGGCGGCGGAGCGCGCCTTTGCCGCCTGGTCGGTGCTTGGGCCGGGGGCGCGACGTGCCGCGTTGAATGCCGCGGCGGACGCGCTGATTGCGCGCGGCGACCGGCTGATCGCGGCGATGCAGGAGGAGATCGGCGCCACCGAAGGGTGGGCGCGGTTCAATCTCTCGCTCGCCGCGGGCATCATCCGCGAGGCGGCGGCGATGACCACCCAGATCGGCGGCGAGGTGATCCCGTCGGACAAGCCCGGCTGCATCGCGATGGCATTGCGCGAGCCGGTCGGCGTGATCCTGGGGATCGCGCCGTGGAACGCGCCGATCATTCTGGCGGTACGCGCGATCGCGATGCCGCTCGCGTGCGGCAATACCGTCGTCTTCAAGGCGAGCGAAATGTGTCCGCAGACGCATGCCGAGATCGCCGGCGCCTTCGCCGATGCCGGGCTGCCCGATGGCGCGGTGTCGCTTGTCACCAACGCGCCTGACGACGCGCCCGAGGTGGTCGGCGCGCTGATCGATCACCCGGCAGTGCGTCGGATCAACTTCACCGGCTCCACGCAGGTCGGTCGGATCATCGCGAAGCGTGCGGCCGAGCATCTGAAACCGTGCCTCCTCGAACTGGGCGGGAAGGCGCCGTTGCTGGTGCTGGAGGACGCCGACCTCGACGAGGCGGTGAAGGCTGCGGCGTTCGGGGCGTTCATGAACCAGGGCCAGATCTGCATGTCGACCGAGCGGATCATCGTGGTGGACGCGATCGCGGACGAGTTCGCCGATCGCCTCCGCGCGAAGGTCGCGACGATGACGGTCGGCGATCCGCGCAAGGGCGAGGCGCCGCTAGGGGCGGTGGTGGACGGCCGGACCGTCGATCACGTTCGCGGCCTTGTCGCGGATGCCATCGCCGCCGGCGCGACGCTGTTGAGTGGCGGCGAGGCGGACGGCGTACTGATGCCGCCGCATGTCGTCGATGGCGTGACCCCGGACATGAAGCTGTTCCGCGAGGAGAGCTTTGGTCCGGTTGTCGCGATGGTCCGCGCGCGCGACGAGGAACAGGCGATCGCGCTCGCGAATGACACCGACTACGGCTTGTCGGCGAGCGTGTTCACCCGCGATACCGCGCGCGGACTGCGCGTCGCGCGGCGGATCAAGTCCGGCATCTGCCACGTCAACGGGCCGACCGTGCATGACGAAGCGCAGATGCCCTTCGGCGGCGTCAAGGCCTCCGGTTACGGCCGCTTCGGCGGCAAGGCCGGGATCGACGCCTTTACCGAGCTGCGCTGGATCACGATCGAGACCCAGCCCGGCCATTACCCCATCTGATCGAGGATATACGCTATGACTGATACCAGCCCGAAGGGCACCGTCGCCTACGATGTTGTCGACCGCGTTGCCTGGGTGCGCTTCAACCGGGCGGACAAGCGCAACTGCATGTCGCCGACGCTCAACCAGGAAATGGATGCGGTGCTCGCGCAGCTCGAATTCCGCGACGACGTCGGGGTGCTGGTGCTGTCGGGTGAGGGGACGGCGTGGTCCGCCGGGATGGATCTCAAGGAATATTTCCGCGAGACCGAAGCGCGCGGACTGGGCGCGACGCGGCAGGCGCAGCGCGAATCCTATGGCTGGTGGCGGCGGCTGCGCTGGTATCAGAAGCCGACGATCGCGATGGTCAACGGCTGGTGCTTCGGCGGCGGATACGGCCCGCTGTTCGCCTGCGACCTCGCCGTCGCGGCGAACGAGGCGCAGTTCGGATTGTCGGAGATCAACTGGGGTATCCTGCCGGGCGGCGGTGCGACCAAGATCGCAACCGAGCTGATGTCGTTCCGCAACGCGATGTACCACGCCATGATGGGCGAGAATGTCGATGGCGCCACTGCGGCGGCATGGGGGCTCGTCAACGAGGCGGTGCCGCTCGCCGACCTGAAAGACCGCGTGACAGCGATGACGCAGGTGCTGCTCAAGAAGAATCCGATCGCGTTGAAGGCGACCAAGGACGCGATCCGCCGCGTGCGCGAGATGACCTACGACAATGCGGAGGATTACCTGATCCGCGCGCAGGAGGCCGCGAACTCGTTCGACAATGAGGGCCGGAAGGAAGGCATCCGGCAGTTCATCGACGAGAAGAGCTACAAGCCGGGCCTCGGCGCTTACGACCTGGCGAAACAGAATTCGGCGCGCTGACCCGCGCCACCGCTGCTGCCTCACCGAACGAGTATCGGAATGACTTCAGACCTGTCTGCCTCACCCGCCCGTGAGACGATCGCGCGGCTGCTGCGTCCCGCGTCGGTCGCGATCGTCGGCGCATCCGCGTCGCCCGGTGCACTCGGCTACCAGTTGCTCGCCAATCTGGAGCGGCAGGGCTATGCGGGGACAATCCACCTCATCAATCCGCGTCGCGCCGAGATCGCGGGACGGGCGTGTCTGGCGTCGGTGGCGGACCTGCCCGAGGGAGTGGACGTCGCGGTACTGGCGATCCCGCGCGATGCGGTGCTGGAAACGGTGCGCGCGCTGGCCGCGCGCGGCGTGGGCGGTGCGATCATCTTCTCCGCCGGGTTCGCCGAGGGCGGCGCGGCGGGGCTGGCCGAGCAGCAGGCGATCGCGGCGGTCGCGCGCGATGCGGGCATGGTGCTGATGGGGCCGAACTGCCTTGGCATGATAAACTTCCTCGACGGTATCGAACTGAGCTTCGTTACCGTGCCGCCGATGAAGAGGCGCGATGGGCCGCGGATCGGGCTGGTCAGCCAGTCGGGTGCGATGGCGGTGGTGGTCGCTACCACGCTGATCGCCAAGGGGCTGGCGCTGTCCTATTATGTTTCGACCGGCAACGAGGCACAGAGCGGGGCGGAGGATTATTTCGACTATCTGATCGACGATCCCGACACGCAGGTGATCGGCGTCGTGGCGGAGCAATTGCGGCAGCCCCGCCGCTTCCAGGCGCTGGCGCGGCGTGCGCGGGCCGCCGGCAAGCCGGTCGTGCTGCTCCACCCCGGCCGCAGCGCCGCCGCGCGCGAGAGCGCGGCCACCCACACCGGCGCGATGGCGGGCGATCACCAGGTGATGCGCGTGCTGGCGGCGCGCGCCGGGGTGATCGTCTGCCACGATCTGGAGGAATATGGCGACGTGCTCGAGCTGGCGGTGCGTTACGGCACGCTGCGCCCCGGCACCGCGATCTTCGCCGAATCGGGAGCGTTCAAGGCGCTCGCGCTCGATACCGCGGAGGAGGTCGGGCTCGATCTTCCGCCGTTCACCGACGCCTCATGCCCCGCGCTGCGGGCCGCGATGCCCGATTTCGTGGCGGTATCCAATCCGGTCGACCTGACCGCACAAGGATTGGTCGAGCCCGAACTATATGGCCGCGCGTTCGCGGCGCTGCTGGGCGATGACCGCATCGGCTCGATCGTCCTGTCGATCATCCAGACCGACGAGGGCATCGCCGATCGCAAATTCCCGTTCATCATCCGCGCGATCGAAGAGCTGCGACCCGCGACGCCCGTGATCTTCACTGGCGTGGACGAGGGTGCGCTGGTTCCGGAACGCTATATCGACGCGCTGCGCGCGCTGAATGTCGCCTATTTCCCGACCGGCGATCGCGCGCTGCGCGCGGTGGCACGGCTCGCCGGCGCCGCGCAAAGTGACGTGGACGAGGCCCCGCCGATTCCTAGCGGTGCCATCCACCTGCCGGGCGAGGGCGGCGTGGTTCCCGAATATCGCGCCAAGCAATGGCTTGCGCCGCTGCGTATCCGCTTTCCCGCCGGACAATTCGCCGAGACGGCCGAACAGGCCCGCGCGGCGGCGGCGGCGATCGGCTATCCGGTCGTTTTGAAGGCGCAGGCGGCGGCCTTGTCGCACAAGAGCGATGCGGGCGGGGTGATCCTCAACATCGCCGACGCAGCCGCGCTCGACGCCGCGTGGGATCGGCTGTTTGCGAATGTCGCGGCTTATGACGCGACGATCCGGCTCGACGGTGCGCTGATCGAGGGGATGGGCGCGCGCGGCACCGAGCTGATCGTCGGCGGCCGGAATGACCCAGACTGGGGGCCGGTGGTGCTGGTCGGCATGGGCGGCGTGCTGGCGGAACTGTACCACGACGTGCGGCTGCTGCCCGCCGATCTGCCACGCGCGGCGATCCTGGCGGAACTGGGCCGGCTGAAGGCAGCGGCGCTGCTGGCAGGCTATCGCGGCTCGCCCGCGCTTGATGTCGGGGCGGTGGCGGACATCGTGATGGCGGTCGGCGGATTGCTGCGGGCCGAGCCGCGCGTGCGCGAAATCGATATCAACCCGGTATTGGTCTATCCCGAGGGGCAGGGCGCGGTGGCGCTGGATGCGTTGATGCTGCTCGCCTGAGCGGCATCAGCCGGCGCGGGCGCGGAGGGCGGCAATCTCCGCCAGCAAGGCGGCCACGCCGGCGCGCGCGACATCGAGGACGTCGGCGCGCACCAGCGCGCCCTCGACGATCTTGTCGCCGACATTACCGATCACGATCTCCGGGAAGGCGACCGGCCGCGCCAGCGCGGAGACGAGCGTCTCGCGAATCTGATATTGCGCCCGCACGCCCCCGGTGAAGGCGAGGGATGAGGTGATGATCAGCGCCGGCTTGCCGCAGAGAGGCGATGCATTGTGCGGTCGTGACGCCCAGTCGAGGGCGTTCTTGAGCACGCCGGGGATGCCATGATTGTACTCAGGCGAGACGATCAGCAGCCCGTCGGCCGCCTCTACCTGCGCCCGTAGCCGCGCGACTGTCGGCGGCAGGGGGTCAACGTAGAGATCCTGATCGAAGTGCGGTAGCGCGCCGATGTCGGCCGTGTCGACGGCGGCAGCCGCCGTTTCGGCCAACGCCTGGAGGATGGTGGTCGAATAGGCCTGGGCGCGCAGACTGCCGGACATGCCCAGCAATCGCGGCGGACCGCCAGCGGCCGCGCCCGATACGGTCGTCATCGGCCCGTCTCGACGAACGCCATCGTATCGTTCCACCAACGATCGGGTGGCACCGTCCAACCGCCCACCTTGAACTCCGGCGCCTGCCATTCGATCGGTTCATCCTCGATGTCGATCGTATGATAATGGCTGGGGAACAGCTCGACGCGATGCCCGTCGGGGTCGCGCAGGTAGAGGAAGCGTGCGAGCCCGGGGCTGAAGTGGCGTGCCGGACCGAACTCGATCTGCCCCTCCCGCTCGCCCACAACGAACAGATCGCAGACGTGCATCAGGTGATGCGTTTCGGGCACCTGCAATGCCACGTGGTGGAGCCGCGGGCCGTTGCGGCGCGCGAAGACGAGGTCGTGCGGATTGCCCTTGCGCTGCAGGAAGATCATCTGCAGCTCGTCGTCCGCGAGCACATATTCGGTCAGCCGAAAGCCGATATTGTTGTAGAAATCGAGGCAGGGGCGCACATCCTGGGTGACGATCTGGAAGTGATCGAGCCGCAGGGCGCAGGCGCCGTGGTAGCGATCCGCATGCGCGAACAGCCGGGGGCGCGTCTCCATCGTCGCGCAAAATTCGAGCGGGGTCCCGGCCGGGTCGGTGGTGTGCAGCGTGCGCCCCTGATGCGCGACCTCGACCCAGGCGGTGGGAAAGCCGGCGGCGGCGAAATGCGCCTGGAGCAGATCGAGATCCTCCTCGGTCAGCACGCGCAGACCGACGCGCTCGACCGCTGGCTCGCCGAGTTTCAGCACGATGCTGTGATGGCATCCTTCTTCCAGCCCGCGCAGCCACAGCGTGTTCGCATCTTCGTCGCTGACGACGAGGCCGAGAAGGTCGCAATAGAAGGCGCGGCTCGCCCCCAGATCGCTGACACGCGAAACCAGATGGCTAGCGCGGGTCACATTGAAGGGAGGGCGGTAGACGGGTGTCGGCAGGTCCACGAGATCGGTCTCCGTATCGGGTGACGGGGCGGTGGGGCGTCAGAACTGGATGGTGCGGCGGTGTGCCTGGATCGGGGTCACATGATCGCGAACGAACGCCTTGTGCGCCGGATGCTGCTGATACGCGAGCCAGGCAGCATGGTCGGCGAAGGTCGCGACCAGCCCATAATCGCCGTTGCCGTCGCGAAAGCGCAGGTCCGGACCATGGCGAATGTCGGCCAGGTGCCGTACCTCGTGCGCCATCGCCTGCAGCGCGGCTGCCAGCCGCTCGATCACGTCGCTGGCCACGCCGTCGCGCCATGTGAAGATCACGACATGGGTGACCATCCGGGCCTCCGTCAAAACCGTTATTGTCTATAGCTTTCTATTGCCGATGGTCAACGCCGTTGGACGTGGCATCGATGCGATGCCACGTCCGACAGGCGCTGGTTCCAACGCGATCAATTGATCCGGAACCCCAGCCGCATGCCGTAGGTGCGCGGCGGTGCGTAATTGGCCTGATACGTCCCGGTCGAGGCGAGATAACTGGTGATCCCCTTCACCCGCGTATCCTCGATGTTGTTGACGAACGCACCGATGCTCCAGCTGTCATCCGCCGCGGCCAGCGTCAGCGAGGCGTCCGACAGCCAGTAGCTGTCCTGGATCCCGAACGCCCGGCGCTCGAAATTGACGATGCTGCTGGTCTGGAAATGGGTGTTGCCGGCCAGGATCAGGCGATAGTCCGACGAGAGGTCAAACGCCTGTTCCGCGCCCAGATTGAGCGTCCACGTCGGCGAGCGTTGCGCGCGCAGACCGGAGCAATTGATCTGGTACAACCCGGTGTTCGGCACCACCGTGCGCGGGCAGTTCGTGACGGACGGGATCGTTCCCGCCGGCAGGCCGGCCAGCGCGCTGGGATCGGTTTCGGTGAACACGAAATCGTCGTTGCGGGCGTCGAGATACTGGACGTCGGCATGCAGCGTGGTGTTGCGCAGCGGGCGCGCGGTCATGTCGACCTCGAACCCCTTGTTGGTCGACTGGCCGATATTCTCCGTCACATATTCCACGTTTCGCGCGGCCGAGAACCCGATGTGCGTGACCTGCTGATTCTTGTATTTCCAGATGAAGCCTTCGAGGTTCAGCTGCAGCTTGTTGCCGAAGAAGCGGTTCTTCGCGCCGATCGTATAGGCGGTGATCGTCTCCGGCCCGTATTGCGGCGCGATCGAGGAGAAGGAGAAACCGCCCGAGCGATAGCCGGTCTCGACGCTGGCGTAGAGCAGCGATTCGGGGCGCGGCTCGAATTCGATCGCGCCGCGATAGGTGAACTTGCTCGGGGCCTGCCGGCCGGTGACGGGAAGGTTGGACGCGCTCCAGATCACGTTCGACGTGCCGGTCACGTCGACGAACGGCGTGTTCGGCGCGAACTGGACATAGCCCAGGCTGTTCAGCACCGCGGGCAGGTTGCTGACATCCGACGGCAGGCGGCGAATGTTCGGGCAAAGCCGCGTCGGCGAGGTGCAAATCGCCGTGGCGGTGTATGCCGATCCGTCGAACTTCTTGATATCCTGCGTATAGCGGCCCGCGCCGGTGATCCGCAGCGTGTCGGTCAGGTTCCACTTCAGGCTGCCGAAGCCGGCGTAGGAGATGTTGCGGAAATCCTGCCGCTGGTTCACGCCCAGGACGATCTGGTTGACCTGGACGTCGGCATTCACCTTCTCGTTGAAATAAAGGCCGCCGACGAGCCAGTCGAATGGCCCGACCTTGCCGTTCAGTCGCGCCTCGATGCTATACTGATCGTCCTTCTCCTGATCGCCGGAGGAGAATGAGCCGATGCTGGAGACATAGTCCAGGTCGGCGCCGCGATATGCGCCGACGATCGCGAGATTCGCCCCGCCGAGATCGGCGTCGACATGCGCGGAAACGCCGTAGAAGTTGCTGTTCGAATAGGGGCGTTGCGTCAACGCGCCGATCGCCGCCCCGGCCGTTGTCGAGAAGGCGGAGTTGAGAAACGACACCGTGCGCGGATCGAACTGGCCGACATCGGGGCCGAGGTTCGACGGGACGACGGCGCCGGTCTGCGGATCGGTGCTGCCCAGGACCACGCCGGTGGACAGCGTTCCGCCGAGATGGAAGTAATCGCCCGCGAGGCGGATCGACACCGCCTCGCTGGGTTTGAACAATGCCTGCAGACGGCCACCGGCGCCACGCTCGCTATAGGTGCCATCGGTCTGATAGCCGGCGTGGGTGTAGGCGATGCCGGATGCGCGCAGCGCGATCTTGTCGGATACCGCGACGTTCACCGCCGCCTGCGCATTGGCCGCTTCGTAATTGCCAACGCTGATCGTGCCGCTCACCTCGTTCAAACCGAGGCGCGGCTGAGCCGGTACGATGTTGATCGCGCCGCCGGTCGCGTTGCGCCCGTACAGCGTCCCCTGCGGCCCCTTCAGCACCTCGATGCGGTCAAGATCGTAATAGAGCCCGAACGCCGACGTCGCACGGCCGAGATAGACCTCATCGAAGTTGATGGCGACCGCGGAATCGATGAACGGCAGGCTGGTGATCGTGCCCACGCCGCGAACGTAGAAGACCGGCGACGCGCCGCCCGCGTTACCGAATTGCACGCCGGGGGCCAGCTTCGTCAGCGATTGCGGTTCGGTGATCTGCTGCACCGCTTCGGGCGCGATCACGTCCAGCGCGACGGCGGTGCGCTGCGCCGTGCTGGCGGTGCGTTGCGCGGTGACGATGATGTCGGCAAGGCCGCTGTCACCCTGCGGGGAAGCGGGCGTGACGGCTGCGGGCGGTGTGGTGGTCGGCGTCCCTGCCGCAGGAACCGCGGGGGTTGATGCCGCCGGATCGAGGCTCTGGCTTCCCTCGGCCGGTGCCGTCTGCGACCAGGCGGTCGATGGCAGGAATGCCGCACCGCCCAACAGAATAGCTGCAAAGGTTGCACGTTTCATACGCCATCCCCTCTCTCTCTTATGGTCGCGCACCACGGCGTGACACGACGTTTATACGCCTAGGAAAGCTATGTGATATAGCATAAGGAGTGTCAAGCGATGTTCCGCGGGATTTTGGCAATTCCTCTAAAGTGACAAGGCGGCTGTCCCATTCGATGGCACGTTGCGTCCGTCGCGTGCGAGCGCTATCGGACATTACATTACCCAGGACCGTAGCAGGAGAGGATCTTTGCCTATGACCGATACATACCTGACCGGCATCGAGCGCGCGGTCGCCCGATCGGAGATCACCGAACTCGTCTACGCCTATGCCAATATGGCGGTGGAAAAGGCGGACTTCGCCGGCATGGCGGTGCTGTTCACGCCCGATGGCGAGTTCGTGCTGCCCGGCGGCCCGGCCGTTCCGATCAGCGAGATCCACAAGGTGGTGAACGGACAGGAGCCCAATTTCATCCGCCACCACATCACGACGATCCACATCACCTTCACCAGCGCGACGACGGCGGAGGCCGATTGCTTCGCGATCGTCTACACCGATCTGGCGCGTCCCGATCATTGGGGCCGCACGAGGGATTCGTTCAAGCGGATGGATGACGGCCGCTGGTTGATCAGCCGCAAGCAGCCGATCATCGAAGGGTACGCGCCGGAGGGATGGGTCGGCACCGTGCTGATGGCTGACAAGCCCGCCTGAGTATCGCAGCGTGTGCCGGTACGTGCCGGCACACGCCAGCACATGAATGCGCCGGCGCGGCCGCCCGCTATGGGGCCGCGCCGGCGCTTTTTTTCACGCCATGGCGGGAACCGGCTCGGCATGCGCGGCGGCCGGCGGCGGGACGGCGCGCAGGAATGCGTCGACCAGATCGCCGATCTCGCGCTCGCTGTCGGCAACCCCGAACAGATACACGTCGGGGCGCGACAGCAGCGTGGAGGCGCCGGTCGCATCCCAGAAATCGCGATACGTTCCGTCGACATCCACAGCGTCGCCGCTCTCGTCGTCGGACACGTGCACGATCCGGGTGCCGAGCTGCTTCAGGCGGGCGAGTTGCTCCGCGTCGAGGATGTCGGTGACGGGCAGGCGGCTGATGAGCTGCGGCCCATAGCCGACGAGATCATCGATCAACCCTTCTTCGCCGTTGATCCGCACGATGCCCTGCGGCGCGAGTCGGCCGGCGTGTGGCGCCAGTTCCCCGGTTGGGGTGCGATACACGATGCCGTGCTCGAGCCCCGGGAAGTCGGGAAACTTGACATGCCCGCCGCGCACCGCCGCGTCGCGTTCCGCTGCCTTCACCGGGTCGGTCTCGCTGACGAAGCGCAGCGTCGCGAGCGAGCCGTGGACGAAGAAAGCGGAATGCGGGATCCGCTCCGCTTCGTACGTGTCCAGCAGCGATTCGTCGGCGGTGCCCGACAGCACCAGTCGCATCTTCCACGCGATATTGGCCGCGTCGCGCATCGCGCTGCACGCCCCCTGCGCCATGAACGGCGGCATCGCATGTGCGGCATCACCGCCGATGAAGACTCGGCCGTTGCGGAACCGGCGCGCGATCTGCGAGCGGAAGCGATAGCCCACGCGGCGGATGATGCTGATGTCGTCACGGGTCAGCCCGAAATGTTGCTCCATGAACTCGAACGCATGATCCTCGTTGGCCAGCTCCTCCTTGAGGTTCTCCCCGGGCATCACGCGAATGTCGGTCCGGCATTTCGTCGAGCCATTGGCACAGGCGAACCACGGGCGCGCCGGATCCATCCGGAACTGCGCCGTCATCACGATCTCCGGCAGCGGATGCTTGGCCTGGAAATCGGTCAGGATCCACTCGTCGTCGTGCTGATGAAGCACGTCGAGTTCGATGCCAACCTCGTCACGCACGAAGCTGCTCGCACCGTCGAAGCCGAGGACGTAGCGCGCCCGCACGATTTCGCGCTGTTCGGGGTCGGCCGCCGATTCGATCGTCACCTCGGCGCCATCCGCGTCCTGCGTGATCCTGGTCGCGCGCCAGCCCCAGCGATATTCGGCCGACGGCGACTCGGCGATGCGCCGCTCCATCGCTGCCTCGATATGTGGCTGGTGCGATGCGTACGAACGCCAGTGTCCGCAGATCTTGTAATCGTGCCGCACCGTCGGCAGCGGCTCACCGTCGGCGCCGAACTGCAACAGAAACTTGGATGGGATGGCGTCGCTCATCGCCTCCTTAGGATCGGCGGCATGCTGAAGCACGCGGGCGATCTCGCCATCGATCGCGCTCATGCGCGGCTGCCCATAGGGCGCCGGCGCCTTGTCGATCGCGAGCACGCGGTGGCCGCCCTGGCTGATGAGCGAGGCGGCAACCTCCCCCGCGGGTCCGAACCCGATAATGATCACGTCCACGTCTTTGGCCATGCCCAACATCCTCTCCACCTCGCATTGGCGCGCGACTCCCGTCACGGCCCACGTCCCATTCACGATATGCTTTGCGCTTTCCCGACGAAACATGCAATCCGTCCGCTTATGGTATATGTCCATTTTGTGTGGAGAGAGGAGCGGAAGATGGGGACGGGTGATCAGACGAACGAGGTGCCGGCGCATCTGCATCGCGCGCTGGGTCGAGTGGCTCTGGAAAGCGCCCGGGATACGTACCGCGCGGCATTGCTGCGCCTGGCCGAGCGGGTGCCGGCACGGGCCGTCGACGTGCGATATGGCCCCGACGAGCGCCATCTGCTCGATATCTACACGCCCCGAGACGCGGGTTCGCCGGCGCCGATCATGTTATGGGTCCATGGCGGCGGGCACGTCGCGGGGGGAAAGGGCGGCCCGGACGATCCGTTCGAGGCCAATGTCGGCCGCTTCGCTGCCGCCAACGGCTTCATCGGTGTGTGCATGTCCTATCGGCTCGCCCCCGCGCACCGCTGGCCGGCGCAGGGCGAGGATGTGGCGCGCGCGATCGCCTGGCTGCAGCGGGAAGCGGCCGGCTATGGCGGCGATGCCGGGCGGATCGTCCTGATGGGGGCGTCGGCCGGCGCGGTCAACGTCGCGACCTATCTTCAACTCGCCGGAGATACGCCGGGGATCGTCGGTGCGGTGCTGATGTCCGGCAGCTACGGCTATCTCCCGCCCGATCCGGGTTCATCGCACTTCCGCTACTTTTCGGAGGATGCCGAGCAGCGATCACGCCAGTTGCCGAGGGCGGCAGTCGAGGAGACGGCGGTGCCGCTGCTCGTCACCTGCGCGCAATATGATCCCGACCGTTATCATCGCGAATTCGTCGAGCTGCTGCGCGCGCGCCTGATGCGGGACGGCACGATGCCGCGCGCCCATGTGCTGTCGGGGCACAATCACTATACGCAGATCTTTCATCTCGGGACGGCCGACAGCAGGCTCGGCGATGAGATCCTCGACTTCGCGCGCGGGCTCTGACGGTCAGGCGTCGGCGGGCTGCCGGTGGGGGGCCGGCGCCGCCGCGAGGCCCGCGACAAGCAGGTCGAACATCGCCCGCAGGTCCGCGATGCCGCCCGCCGGGGTCGGCGATTCCAACGCCAGCCACAGTCGCACCGCGCCGAAATAGGTCGCGAAGAACAAGCGTGCCTGCAAATCCGGGTCTACACGATCGCTGATCTCGCCGCGCGAGCGGGCATGATCGACGATCGCGGTGAGATGACCGATGATCCGCACCCGGATGCGTGCATTCTCGCGCGCATGGACGCTGGTGGTCCGGTTGAAGATCTGCCCCAGGATGATGCGATAGAGGGTGATGTCGTTCGCATAGGCGACATAGAAGGGCGAGAAATACGCCACCATATTGTCGGCAAGTGAGGCGTCGGCATCGAACGTCGCCGCCGCCACGTCCATGTGCTGCGGAATGAGCTGGTTGAACAGCATGACGATCAGGTCGCGCTTGTCGTCGGCGTACAGCGCGACGGTGCCGAGCGCGACGTCGGCGCGGCGCGCAATCTCGCGCAGCGTCGTCCCGTCGTAGCCATGTTCGGCGAACAAGGTGCAGGTCGCCTCGGAGATGCGGCGCAGCTTCGCCACACGGTGGCGGTCGCGCAGGCCCAGCTCTTCGTGGTCGGCGCGGGCGCACAGGTCGTAGATGTCGTCGGCGGCCCGACGGTCTGGCTCCTTCTGCATCGATAGTCCTGGGCTGCAAGCGTGATAGGTCGCGTGCAGGGTAGGGGGGCGGTCTGCCACGGTCAAATCGACGACGGACCCGCCGCTTGTGGGGCGACGGCGGCGCTCAGCCCGCGACGAAAATCTGCTGCGGCGTCTTCAACATGCGCTCCATGCCGTTCGCGGTGAAATGAAAGCTCATGTTGTTGGGGAAGCCCCAGGCGGTGGGGGCGTGCACGGTGGGGTGGATCGAGATCACCATGCCGTGCTCGATCGGCAGCGTCTCGCCCAATGGGCTGAACGCCGGCCGCTCGACCAGGTCGAGCCCCTGCGAATGGCCCAGCAGCCGCGTCTCGCCGGGATAGCCATAGTCCGCCATCATCGCGTCGTTGAGCGCGAGCAATTCGGACGGCAGCATGCCGGGGCGCACCGCCTCGACCAGCCGGTCCTGAATTTCGCAGACGCGGTCGAACGCGGTCTGCAGCGCCGGATCGGGCTCGCCCAGGCAGATCGTCGGCATCGCCTCGCTGTAATAGCCACTTGCCATCGAGCATTCGATCAGCATGACGAAGGTGTCGCCGGGTTCCATCCGACGGTCGAGCGGACCGGCGTAGCGACAGATCTCGCCGCGCGGTGCGGAGCCGCCCATCATCGTCTGCGCCGCGCTGCCGCTGGCGGTGAACAGGCGGCGCACCTCCTCCACCACGTCGCGCGCGGTGATCCCGGCGCGCACCGCGCGGCGCGCGATCTCGACGCCTTCGTCGTGCATCGCCGCCGCCTCGCGGATCAGCGCCATCTCCTCGTCGCTCTTGATCGCCTTGATCGGCGCGATCGCATCGGTCATGTCGATGAACTCGGCGTCGGGAAAGGCGTCGCGCAGGATGGTATAGGTGGCGACCGGGATGAACCCGGTGCCGACCAGGCCGATGCGGCGCACCGGCTTCGCCTTCATCTCCGCCACCAGCAGTGGCGCATGGCTGTTCGCCATCATGTTGAGCTGCGAACAGCTCGCGACGTGGCGCACGCCATAGCTGTCATGCGGGCGATGATGGACCTCGTCGCCGTGACTGGCGAGGATCACCGGCCCCTCCATGCCGATCGCCACCAGCGGCCCGCCGAGCCCGGTGCGGTCGGTCAGCCAGCGATAATAGCCCCATGGGTGCCCGCTCGTCGCGATCAGCCAGTCGACGTCGCGCGTCGCCATCGCCGCGCGGACCGCCGCCCAGCGCCGGTCCAGTTCCGCATGTGAAATCATCCCTGTCCTTCCATCGCGGCAAGGCGCGCGCGCCAGCGCGGCGCGACCTCCGGGTTCTTGCAATAAGGCGGCAGGTCGCCGCGCAGCATTGCCTCGACATTGTCGATCAGCGCCGGGACGAACGCCTCCCAGCATTCGACCGTATGGCCGACGCAATGCGGGGTCGGGATCACGTTCGCCATATTGCGCAGCGGGCTGTCCGCCGGCAGCGGCTCGATCTCGAACGTGTCGAGCGCCGCGCCCGCGATCCGCCCGTCGCGCAGGACGTCGGTCAGCGCGGCCTCGTCGACGATCGCGCCGCGCGCGGTGTTCACCAGATAGGCGGTCGGCTTCATCATCGCGATCAGCCGCGCATCGATCAGGTGGTGCGTTTCGGGCGTCAGTCCGGTCAGCACGGTCACGATGTCGCTGTCGCGCATCAGCGTGTCGAGCGCGACCTGCCCGACATGCGCGGGAAGGTCTTCGGCGCGGGCGCGGGGTGAATAAGTGACGACGCGCGCGCCGAACGCATCGAGGCGGTGGGCGATCTCACGCGCGATCCGCCCGAAGCCGATCAGGCCGACGGTGCGGCCCTCGATCTGATGACCGTGGTGCCCGCTCCGCCGCCACAGGCCGTCGCGCATGCGGGCGACGTTCGTCTGCACGTCGTAGAGGAGCATCAGCATCAGCATGACGGTCGCCTCCGCCATGCCGACGACGTTCTCGCGTACCGCGCCGTGGCCGATGATGATGCCAAGGTCGGCGGCGGCGTCGAGGTCGATCGATTCCACCCCGATCACCGGCGAGCATACGCCGCGCAGCCGTGGCGCTGCCGCCATCACCGCGCGGGTGCAGGCGTGGCGCGGCGTGAAGATCGCGGCATCGACATCGGCGAAGATCGCCAGTTCGGCATTCGCATAGCTCTTGCGCTGCCCCGGCGTGTCGATCGCGCCGCGCACGATCTGGTGCCCGCGCGCCTCCAGACCGGCGATTACCTCATCGAGAAGCGGGGCAAGGCCGGTGTCACGGCAGACGAAGATACGAGCGGTCATCGGAAGGGGGCGATCCGGAAAAAGCGGGTGGCGGGCCGCGATATTATCGCGACCCGTGAGGTAGAAGAAGCGGGTGCGGCTCAGGTGTTTGCGGCGTGACCGACCTTGTGGACCTCGCTCCGGTCGCCATAATCGTCAGACCGTTCGCGCGCCCACTCGGGCGCTTCGACGTTGACGGTGCCCAGTTTCGCGGGGACGGAAATCTCCAGCAATTCCATGTCGTCGGACGAGCACAGCTCCTGATGCACCGTTCCGCCGGGGATGGTGATCGAGTCGCCCGGGGACAGCGTGACGACACCGGCGTCGCCGAACTCCATCTTCACCCAGCCCTTGATCATGTGCAGGAACTGCACGTCGGCGGTGTGATAATGCCAGCCGGTCGGGCGGCTGGTGCCCTCGCTGATGTGCATCACCTCGGCGCGCATGTCGCCACGGGTTGCGGCTTCCAGGCCCAGGTCGCGATATTTGATCTCGGCGCGGCGACCGGGATTGAACGTCGGGTTGGCGGCTTCGCGATGCTCGACGCTCATGTCGCCGGGGTTCACCTTGCGAGGCGTGATCTCCATGTCTTCTCTCCTTTTCGCGTTTCAGACGGTGGCGGCCTGCCGGCCGCGCGCCGAGCCGGCGAGCCCCCGGAGGTTCTCCTCGGCATGGGGGCCGGCGATCTGCATCTCGAACGTGTCGTCGATCACGGCATAGTCCATGTAGCCAAGGCGGCAGATCGGGCGGATGCGCTTCACGTCGATCCGTCCCTCGGGGGTGAGCGCGTCATCGGCGATGTGGATGCCGACGACCTTGCCGATCACCACCGTCATGATGTTGCGCACGCTGTTCCCGGGCAGGGTGATCGCCTGATGCACCACGCATTCGAGGTGCACCGGCGAGCGCGCGACACGCGGTGGCGCGACGAGGCGCGAGGGCAGCATCTCGAGCCCGGCGAGCGCGGCTTCGTCCACTTCGGGATCCACCGCCGCCGCCGTCAGGTTCACTTCCTCGCGCAGGTCCCAGGTCGCCATGTTGCAGACGAATTCGCCGCGCTCGATCGCATTGATCGTGCTGTCCTTGCGCCCGGTGCGCCGGATGTCGCCGCCGCCGGAAAACATCACATAGGCGGGATCGTAGCCGATGTTGTTGAACTGGCTGAACGGGGCGAGATTGACGCCGCCCCGCTCGTCGAGCGTGGTGATCCAGCCGATCGGGCGCGGGATGACGGTCGATTTGAACGGGTTGAACGGCAGGCCGTGATCATTCTTGTCCGTTTCGTAAAACATGACTCTTGCGGCCTCTCCGTGCGGCATCGCTCTCGGCGCGATGATAATGAACATATACCAGAAATAAAACACGTCGCAATAGAATTGCCGGCGCGATGGTGGCTTACGCGGCCCCGATCGCGGTGCGCGCGTGGGCGGCGACCTCGGACCATGTGCCCAGCCACACGTCGTCGCTCTCCTGCGAGATACGGATGATCTCGTCATACACCCACACGCCCGCGGGCCGGCCGAAGACGTGCGCATGGACGATCGCGTCCAGTTTCAGCGTCTCGCCCTCGCGCCGGCGCATCGCGGCGATCGTGTCCTCGAACACGCGCAGCATCTGATGTGGCGCGTGGCCGGAGCGGACGTGCATCGGCAGGTCGTTGACCTCGACGCTGGTCGGAATCTCGATCAGCCCGCGTTCACCCAGCGCCACATGATAGGGCAGGTCATCGTCGAGCAGGTCGCTGTGCCAGTCGAAGCTAGCTTCGGCGAGCAGCCGTTCGGTGGCGAGGCTCGGGGTGAAACGCGGGCTGGCCCAGCCGCGCGCGGTGACGCCGGTTGCCGCCGCGATCGCGGCGACGGTATCGGCGATGTTGCGCCGCTCGGCCGCTTCATCGAGGCTGGCGGGGACGATGTTCTGCGCCATCGAATGCGCGGCGATATCGTGCCCGGCGTCGGCGGCGCGCTTCAGCAGCGCGGGGAAGCGTTGCGCCATCACGCCATTGATGAAGATCGTCGCCTTGGCGCCGCGCCGTTGGAGCACGTCGAGAATGCGCGCCATGCCGCGTCGCCCGCCATATTCGGCCCAGTGCAGCGCGTTGGTGTCCACCGCGCCGGCGGGCAGCGGATTGCCCATCGGGCCGAGCCCCGGCCACGCACCGTCGGCCCAGCCTTCGAGACAGACGCCCAGCAGCACGCCCAGACGCTTGCCGCCCGGCCAGGTGAAGCCGGCGGGCATCGCCGTTTCCCGCCGTTCCTCGATCAACTGCTTGCGCGTATAGGACATCGCTGGCGTCGCTCCCTCAACCGCCCGATCATCGTCGGTTGGCGGGGGGTAGCAGCCGTGTGGAGGCGGGCAGAAATCAGCGTTCGTTATGCCGCACGATCATGCCGCCGTCGCACCGCCCGCCTTATCCTTCGACATAAGGGAAGATAATGAGGTGATGGCCGGGCCAGGCGCTAGTGGTTCGGCACGAAGAGCAGCGGAGGGCGAGAGGATGCGCGACGAGAGCGACGAGGGGGCATGCGCGCGGCTGGTCGTCGCGCTGATGTGCTCGATCGACCGTCGCCGCGTCGCCGACATTCCCGCGCTGTTCGCCGAGGACGGCTATTTCCGTACCCGCACCGGCGAGGACATTCGCGGGCGCGAGGCACTGGCCGCGATGTTCGCCGGCTTCGATCCCGCAAAGCGCATCCGGCACGTGCTGTCGCCCTCCCACGTGTGGTTGACGGGTGAAGACAGCGCCGAGGGCCTGACCGACTATATGGTGTATGAAGGCGCGCCGGGCGCCGAAGCCGGCGCCGGTCCGATGGCGTCGCCGGGACCGACGGCGCTCAACGAGATCCACAGCCGCTTCGTGCGGGTGGAGGGCCGCTGGCACATCGCCGCGCACCAGGTTTCGCCGGTGTTCCGCTTTGCGCGTTGAGGCGTCTCATCGCGGCAGGTCCGCATCGATATCGATAACAGGAAGGGGAGGGCGCGCATGTTGAACCGTCTGTGTCTGTCGCTGGAGGATGCCGAGGTGATCGCCGATGCGGTGGTCGCTGCGGCGGAGGCGCGCGGCGAAGCGGTATGTGTCGCGGTGACCGACGCGACGACCTTCGTGCAATGCCACCTGCGCATGGACGGCGCGCCGCTCTTCGCGGTGGAAAGCTCGCTTGCCAAGTCGGCATCCGCATCCGAGGGGCTGGGCGTCCCCACATCCTTCTTCGAGCGTGAGGTGCTGGCCGGGGGGCTGTCCGCGCTGCGGCTGCCGCTGGTGCCGATCGAGGGGGGGGAGCCGGTGGTGGTCGACGGGCGCTGCGTCGGTGCGGTCGGCGTCGCGGGGGCCGCGCTGGAGGTGGATACCGAGCTGGCGCAGGCGGGGGTCGCCGCGTTCCTCGCGGGGCGCCCGGCGGTGCCCGGCACATCGGCGGGAGCGGCATGATGCTGCGCCGAGATACGCTGTCGCTCGCCGATGCCCGCGCGATCGCGCATCATGTGGTGGAGGGCGCGCGCGCGCGTCGCTTCGCGGTGTGCGTGGCGGTCACCGATACGACCACCTTTGCGCAATGCCACCTGCGCATGGACGGCGCGCCGCTTTTCGCGGCCCAGGGCGCGCTGGAGAAATCCGCGTCCGCCTCGGAGGGCGGGAAGCCCACGACATATTATGATGCGATGCTGAAGGCGGGGCGGACCTCTGTGTTGCGGCTGCCGCATACGGTCGGGCCGGGCGGCGTGCCGATCATCGTCGGCGGCAGCTGCGTCGGCGCGGTCGGCGTGTCGGGTGCGCCACCGCATATCGATATCGAACTGGCGGAGGCGGCGGTCGCCGCCTTCGTATCGCGACACTCCGACAAGTGAGGACCAAGGCGATGACCACGCAGACCGCGCCGATGGCGGCAAGCTCCACGCTGAAGATCAGCGAGATCATCCTCAAGACCCCGCGCTACGATGCGATGCAGGCATGGTATCGCGACATATTGGGGATCGATCCGTTCTTCGAACAGCTGCCGCGCGACAAGGCACCGGCCCCCGGCGGGGGTGACGCCGCGAAGCCGGGACCCAGCCTGTTGCGGGTGTGCTTCTTCCGGCTGTCGACCGAATTTCCCTATACGCAGACGCTGGGCGTTTTCGAGGACGGCGCGCTCTCGCCCGATGCAGAGGGGGCGTTGCCCGGGCTCCACCACATGCAGCTGATGGTCGCAGACCAGTCGGAGCTGGCCCGCAAGTATGAGGCGTGGCGCGATCTGGGCAAGCTGCCGACGCGCACTGCGGATCATGGCCCGATCACCAGCTTCTATTACAGCGATCCCGACGGCAACACGGTGGAGATCACCGCCGAGAACTTCTCCACCTTCGACGAGATGACCGCGTTCATGGCATCCGACACGTTCAAGGCGAACCCCTCGGGTCACCCGATTGATCCCGAGGCGTTCGTCGCGCAATGGCGGGTCGCCGCGCCCGCCGCCTGAGCCGCGCCGCGACCGCGCCACCCCGGCGCGCTATGGACGGCTATGACGCATAGCGATACGCTGGCTGCCCGCCATCGGTCGGCGGGTGCCAGCGAGGTCCGTCGTGCTCGTCAACGTCTTCCGCTCGATCCAGATGTTCATCGCGGCTTATGAGGAACGCTCCTTCACCGGCGCCGCGCTGCGCGAGAATGCGACCCAGCCGGGCGTGTCACAGCATGTCGCGAGCCTGGAGGAGCATCTCGGCGTCAAGCTGTTCCGGCGCGGGCGTCATGACGTGCAGCCGACGGAGGCGGCGACCGTCTTCTACCGCTATTGCCACGATGCGCTGCACGCGCTCGATACCGCACGCGAGGCCGTCCAGGCGCTGCGTGAGACGATCGATGACGACATCACGATCGGGCTGACCCAGACGCTGACCGAGCTTGCCTTCCCGCACGCCTTCCGCAAGCTTTCCGCGCAATATCCCGCGATCCGCATGTCGATCGTCGAGTTCGCCGGGCCGATGGTGTATCAGCGGGTGCAATCGGGCCATCTCGATCTGGCGATCGCCCCCGCATCGACGCGGCTGACCGGTCTCACCTACACGCATTTCGCGACCATCCCGGAAGTGCTGGTGTGCGCGGAGGGCGCGCCCGCGACGCCGATCGCCCCGCGCGACATCGACGCGGCGAAGATGATCCTGCCGCCGCACACCTTCTCGCGCCGTATCCATATCGAGGAATATCTCGGCACCCACGGCGTGACCTGCGACCAGGTGATCGAGATGAACTCGCTTGCCAGCCTGTCGCTGGTGCGTCGCGACGGGTGGAACGTCATCCTGCCGCTGACGATGATGTGGTCGCCCGACGACGAGCCACGGGCGGGGCTGACGATTCGACCGCTGGCCGATCCGCCGCTGGCGCTCGACTGGGTGGTGGTCGAATCGAGCAAGAAGGTTCGCTCGCGCGCCGCCGATTTGCTGGTCGAGGCGTTGAAGGAGCGGGTCGACGAGGTGCTCGAATGCTGGGCGGCGACGCCCGCCGTTGCCGCGTAAGGCATCATGCCGGCGCATAAGAAACGCTGATTTCTGCCCCGGCTGCCGGGCTCCTAAGCCATCGTCCAACGATGCAGCGGCGGGAGCGACGAGCAATGGATTATACGGTTGAGGGCGTGGCGAGCGAGCGGCCGTTCCGGATTGCGCGGCTGGGTCATACCGGCTGGTCCAGCATCGATCTGCTCGGCACGATCGATTTCCTGCGCCGCCGCCTCGGCTTGATGGTCAGCGACGCGGTCACCTTTCCCAACATGCCGGAGACGATCGCGCCCGATCTCGCCAAGGCCTATTTCGTGCGCTGTGCGAGCGATCACCACACGCTGGTGCTCGCCAGTCGCGAGGCGCATCTCACCCGCGCACCCGCGGATTCGCCGATGGTCGGGCAATTGTCGTGGCAGGTCGGTACGCTGCGGCAGGTGAGCGACGGGATCGATTATCTGAAGGATCGCGCGGTGCTCGGGCGGCTGGGGCGCGACTGCCCCGGCTCGAACTGGCACGTCTATTTCTCCGATCCGGACGGCTACACCAACGAACTGTTCTACGGCATGGAGCAGATCGGCTGGGATGGCCGATCGAAGCCGGTGTCGATGTACGATCGCGGCTTCCGCGAGCGCTTCACGCTGCCGCAGATCGCGGAGGAGGCCGAGGTCGAGCGCGCGGCGGCGCGCGGCGACGTGTTCGACGGCTGGCGCGATCCGATCGACGGCGCGGCGACGTTCGATCTTGGCGGCGTCATCGCGGAGCGGCCGTTCCGGGTAACGCGGCTGGGGCGGATGCTGCTTGACGTGCGCGATCTGGAGGCTTCGGTACGCTTCTACGTCGACGTGCTGGGGCTGCGCGAGACCGAGCGGAGGAGCGTCGATGGCCATACCTGCGTCTCCCTGCGCGCCGGCGAGGAACATCACTCGCTGGTGCTGTGCGAGCGCGGACTGTTCGCGGGGCTGGGCTTCCGCGCGGCGGCGGGGCTGGCCGTTCCCGACTACGGCCAGCTCCTCGCCGCGCGCGACGCACTGACGGCGGAAGGGCTGGAGATCGTCGAGCTGCCGCCGGCGCTGTCGGCGGGCATCAGCTACGGCTTCTGGGTCAAGGGGCCGGACGAGATGGGCTTCCAGCTGTTCACCGGAATGCAGCGCGTCGAACGCGACGGCAGCGCGCCGCAGCCGTCTGCATCGCCGCCGCCGCTGGCGACATGGCCGGAGCGGTTGCCGGCGGGCGAGCGCGGCTGGTACGAGCCCCCGTTCCTCGGGCCGCTGGCCTGAGGGATCACGCCAGCGTTTCGCCCGGCAGCAATTCCGTGCCGATCTGCGCCTGCATCGCGGCGGGATAGCGCGCGCCGACGAGAGGGTATTCCGCGAAGAGCGCGTCGACCGCGTCGATCAGGTCGCTCGGCAGCGGCATCGTCGCCGCGGCGACATTCTCTTCGAGGTGCGCGATGCTGCGCGTGCCGGGGATGGGCACCACATGGTCGCCGCGCGCCAGCACCCAGCCGAGCGATAGCTGCGCCGGGGTCCGTCCCGCGTCGGCGGCGAGGGCCGTGAAGCGGCGCACCGTCTCCAGGTTGCGGCGCAGGTTGGTGCCGGTGAAGCGGGGATGCGTCGCGCGGATGTCACCCGTCACATAGCTGTCGTCCGTCACCGAGCCGGCCAGCAGACCGCGCGCAACCGGAGAGAAGGCCACGAAGCCGGCGCCAAGGCGGCGGCATTCGGCCAGCACGGCGACTTCCGGATTGCGCACCACCGGCGAATATTCGGTCTGCATCGCCGCGATCGGATGAACCGCGTGCGCGCGGCGCAGTTGCTCGGCCGACATCTCGCTGAGGCCGATAGCGCCGATCTTGCCCGCCTCCTTCGCGCGCACCAGCGCGCCGACCGAATCCTCGATCGGCACCGCCGGGTCGGGCCGGTGGAGATAGTAAAGGTCGATATGGTCGGTGCCGAGCCGCGCCAGTGCGCGATCGAGCGTCCCCGCGATCGTTTCCGGCCGGGCGTCCAGCACGCGCTTTCCGTCGATCAGATCAAGGACGCATTTGGACGCGAGCGTGAAGTCGGCGCGGCGGTGCATCACCGCTGCGCCGATCAGCCGCTCGTTGCTGCCCCCGCCATAAAGCGCGGCGGTGTCAAGCAAGGTCACGCCGAGATCGAGGGCGCGGTTGAGAAGACGCGCGGCGTCCTCCTCGGGCGGCGGTGTGCCATAGGCGTGGCTGAGGTTCATGCAGCCGAGCCCGATCGCGGACACGCGCAACGGGCCGATCGAGCGCTGGGGCAGGGTGGTCAGAGCGGTAGTCCCACGTAATTTTCGGCGATCGCGGTCTGCATTGCCCGAGATGAGGCGACATAGTCCAGCTCGGCGACCTGCATGCGGTGCTCGAAGGCGCCATCTTCGGGGAAGCGGTGCATGAGCTTGGTCAGCATCCAGCTGAACCGCTCCGCCTTCCAGATGCGCGCGAGCGCGCGGCGCTCATATTGCTGCAGTGCCTCGTCGTCACCCCGCGTGAAATGCCCGATCAGCGCGTCGGCAAGATAGGCGACGTCGGAGGCGGCAAGGTTGAGCCCCTTGGCGCCCGTCGGCGGCACGATGTGCGCGGCATCACCGGCCAGGAAGAGGCGGCCATGCCGCATCCCCTCGAACACGAAGCTGCGCAGCGGCGCGATCGATATCTCCAGCGCCGGGCCGCGCGTCACCGGCCGGTTCGCCAGCGACGAGAAGCGCCGGTCAAGCTCGTCCCACAGCCGCGCTTCGGGCCACATGTCGAGCGTGTCGGTCAGCGGCACCTGGATATAATAGCGGCTCCGCGTTGGCGAGCGCATCGAGGCGAGCGCGAACCCGTCGCTGGTGTTCGCGTAGATCAGCTCGGGATGGCACGGCGGCACGTCGGCCAGGATCCCCAGCCAGCCGAACGGATAGGCGCGTTCGAATTCACGTGCGGGCGTGCCGGCGGCCTGCATCGCCTTGCGGCTCGCCCCGTGATATCCGTCGGTACCGGCGATGAACACCGTGTCCACACGGTGTTCGGCACCGGCATGGGCGTAGGTGACGAACGGCGCGTCGCCGTCGATGTCGTGCAGGGCGACGTCTTTCGCCTCCCACACGATTTCCAGTCCACGCGCGGGCGCCGCTTCGATCAGGTCGCGGGTCACTTCCGTCTGGCCATAGACGGTGACGTGCCGGCCGGTCAGCGCCTTGATATCGATGCGGATGACCTGGTCGTCGGTGGCGAGATTGAAACCATCCTCGACCATGCCGTGCGCGGTGAGGCCGGCGTCGATACCGAGGCGATGCAACAGGTCGGTCGTGACCGTTTCCAGCACGCCGGCGCGGATGCGGCTTTCGACATGGTCGCGCGTCTGCCGTTCGAGGATCAGGCAATCGACCCCCGCGGCGCGAAGCAGATGGCCCAGCAGGAGCCCGGCGGGGCCCGCGCCAATAATGGCGACCTGCGTCCTCACGCCGCGACCGTCCGTCCCAGCTGCTCTTCCAGTTGCCCCAGCACGCGGTAACAGGGCAGCACCTGCTGCACCGAACTGTTCGGCTCGCGCCCCTCGCGGATCGCGGCGATGAATTCGCGGTCCTGCAGCTCGATACCGTTGGTCGACACCGCGACCCCGGAGACGTCGACCGGCTCCTCGCGCCCGGTGACGAGATCGTCGTAGCGCGCGATCCAGGTGCCGGTGTCGCAGATGTAACGGAAGAAGGTGCCGAGCGGCCCGTCGTTGTTGAACGACAGGCTGAGCGTGCAAAGCGCGCCGCTCTCCGCCTTTAGCTGGATCGACATGTCCATCGCGATGCCAAGTTCGGGATGGATCGGCCCCTCCAGCGCGTTCGCCGCGACGATCGGCCCCGCCTGATAGGCGAACAGGTCGACGGTATGCGCCGCATGGTGCCACAGCAGATGGTCGGTCCAGCTGCGCGGCTGACCCTTCGCATTGATGTTCCGGCGGCGGAAGAAATAGGTCTGCACGTCGAGTTGCTGCACCTGCGCCTCGCCCGCGACGAACTTGTCGTGCAGATACTGGTGGCTGGGGTTGAAGCGCCGCGTATGCCCGACCATGCAGGTCAGGCCGGTTTCCTGCGCCTTGTTCAGCACCGCTTCCGCGTCCGCCCAGCTGTCGGCCAGCGGAATCTCGACCTGGACGTGCTTGCCCGCCGCCATGCACTGGATCGCCTGCGCTGCGTGGAGCTGGGTCGGCGTGCACAGGATCACCGCGTCGACATCCTGCGCCAGCGCCTCGGCGAGATCGGTGGTGACGTGGCCGATGCCATATTTGGCGGCCACCGCCTGGGTTGAATCGAGCGTTCGCCCGACCAGGCTCGTCACCTCGACCCCGTCGATGTGGCGTAGCCCGTCGAGATGCTTCTCGCCGAAGGCTCCGGCTCCTGCCAGCGCGATCTTCATGTTCGTTCTCCGTTGCTGATGGCGGCGCGCAGCGCGGTCAGAGCCGCCTCGACCGCCCGATAGGAAGTGCGGACGCCATCGACCGAGCTGCGATATCCCTCCGCATCGGGGTCGATCGCCACCGCCGGCCAGCGCGCCTGATGCTCGGCCAGCGCGGCGCGCAGCTTCGACACGCTGTCACGCGCTGCCTTGTGCAGCGTGTCGCCCGCGCCCGGCTCGGGCAGCGCACGTATCTTTTCCGACAATGCCGCCAGTTGCGTGGCGAGCGTGCGGCGGTGCTGAACCACGGCCCATCGCCATCCCTCCTCCCGGCGGCTGGTCGCGGCCATGATCTGGCGTTGCGTCCCCTGGAGCAGTTCGAAGTCTGCGGACAGCGCCGCATAGGGGCCCGTGCTCACGGCGACGTGGCCTGCTCCGGCGCGGGACGCAGCACGATATGGCCGACCGCGGTGTTGCTGGCGGGTACGTGGTAGAAACGGTGCAATTCGCGCACGCTTGGGCCAAGTGCACCGCGCATGATGAGCCACATGACGAGTTCGATGCCCTCGCTCCCCGCCTCGCGCAGATAGTCGATGTGCGGCTTGTGGCGCAGCATCTCCGGATCGGCGGTCAGCGCGTCGAGGAAGGCGGTGTCCCAGGGTTTGTTGATGAGGCCGGCACGCGGCCCCTGAAGCTGGTGGCTCATCCCGCCGGTGCCCCAGATCTGAACGTTCAGATCCTCCTCGAAACTTTCCACCGCGCGCGCGATGGCTTCGCCGAGTTGCCAGCAGCGGTTGCCCGACGGCGGCGGATAGGTGACGACGTTCACCGCCAGCGGCACGACGCGTACCGGCCACGCCTCGGGCTGGCCGAACATCAGGCTCATCGGCACGGTCAGCCCATGGTCGACATCCATCGCGTTGATGATGGTCATGTCGAATTCGTCGAGGATCAGGCTCTGCGCGATGTGCCAGGCGAGATCGGGATGCCCCTTCACGACCGGCACCGGGCGCGGGCCCCAGCCCTCGTCGGCGGGGGCGAATTCCTCCGCGCAGCCGATCGCGAAGGTCGGGATGAACGTCATGTCGAAGGCGGAGGCATGGTCGTTATAGACCAGGATCACGACGTCGGGCTTCTCCTCGCGCTCGAACGCCCGCGCGAAATCATAGCCGGCGAACACTGGTGCCCAATAGGGGTCGGCGGTCTTGCCATTGTCGATCGCGGCGCCGACCGCGGGGATATGACTGGTGGCGATACCCGCCGTAATGCGCGCCATCAGCGTCGCTCCTCATCAGCGGCGCCGTCCGGGACGGGCGTGTTGGTGATCTCCGACGCGGCGTCGGCGACGGCGGCGAGCGCGGCCTGTTCCCGCCGCGAGCGAACGCCGTCCGGCGAGCGGCCACCGGCGACCATCATCGCCTGATAATCCTCGGTGCTCATGCCCGTCATCGTGCCAACAGCCTGCAGGAAGCTCTGCCCGTCGGTGGAGAACAGCTTGGCCATGAAATAGATGTTGCCGCCCTCGTCGAGCATCGCGTTGTAATCGCGTGCGAGCACTGCCGCGCGCTGCGCGGGCGTCAGCTTCCATTCGTCGAGATAGGCCGCCTCGTCGGCCTTGAAGCGGGCACGATTCTCCGGCTTCATCAGGCTCATCGCGAACTGGTTGAGGTGATAGCCCTTGCGGGCGCGCTTGGCGGTGTAGACGCGCGTGCCCGGGATATCTTCGAACTCGGCGAGATAGGCGTGGATGTCGCGGGGGGTCGTCATGCCGCCATCTCCTCGGGCCAGTAGAGCCGCATCGGATTGTCGACCAGCAGCTTGTGCTGCAGCGCCGGCGTCGGCGCGATGCGCGGGATCATGTCGACCAGCCAGCCGTCGTCGGGCATGTGGCCGACCATGTTGAGGTTCGGGTGCGGCCAGTCGGTGCCCCACAGCACACGGTCCGGGAAGCGCTCCACCACCGTGCGGGCGAAGGGCACGAAATCATCGTAAGTGGGCGGCCCCGATTTGCTCAGCCGCTCGGGACAGGTGACCTTCGACCACACATTCTCGCGCTCCATGAAGCGCAGGAAGGGGGCGAACTCCGGCCCGTCGGGCGACTTGGTGCAATCCGGGCGGCCCATATGATCGACCACGACCGGCGTGGGCAGCGACGTGAAAAAGTCCCATTTCTCGGCGAGATCCGCGGCCTCGAAATAGATGACGACGTGCCAGCCGAATGCCGCGATGGTCTCGATGATGCCGCGATAATAAGCGTCCGGCTTGGGATCGACCAGCCGCTTGACGTAGTTGAAGCGGACCCCGCGAACGCCCGCCGCATGCATCGCCGCGACCTCGTCGCGCGTGATGCCGCTGCCGACCGTCGCCACCCCGCGTGCGCGGCCGTTGGCGTGGACCAGCGCGTCGATCATCGCGCGATTGTCGGTGCCGTGGCACGTCGCCTGCACGACGACGTTGCGCGAGAAGCCGAGCAGGTCGCGCAGCGCGTAGAGCGCGTCGCGACCCGCGTCGCATGGCGTGTATTTGCGCTCGGGCGCATAGGGAAAGACGTCGCCGGGGCCGAAGACGTGGCAATGCGCGTCGACCGCGCCCGGCGGCGGGGTGAAGGCGGGCCTGGTGGGGTTGGGGTGGAAGCAGAGCCAGTCGGCATCCATCACGAACGCGCTCATCGCCCGGCCGCCGTCAGCCTGGCGTCGAGCCGCGGGAAGACGCGGCGCGCATTGCCTTCGAAGATCGCATGGCGCTGCTCGTCGCTGATCGGCAGCGCATCGACGTAGCGCTTGGTGTCGTCGAAATACTGCCCCGTCTCGGGATCGATCCCGCGCACCGCACCCACCATCTCGCTGCCGAACAGGATGTTCTTCGTCGCGATCACGTCGGCGAGCAGGTTGATACCGGGCTGATGATAGACGCAGGTGTCGAAGAAGACGTTGTTCATCAAATGCCCGTCGAGCGCGGGCTTCTTGAGCATGTCGGCAAGTCCGCGATAGCGACCCCAATGGTACGGCACCGCGCCGCCGCCGTGCGGGATGATGAAGCGCAGCGTCGGGAAATCGGCGAACAGGTCGCCCTCCAGCAGCTGCATGAACGCGATCGTGTCCGCCGCGATGTAATAGGCTCCCGTCGCATGCATCGCCGGGTTGCAGCTGCCCGAGACGTGGATCATCGCCGGTACGTCCAGCTCCACCATCGCTTCGTAAAAGGGATACCAGAAGCGGTCGGTGAGCGGCGGGAACGAGAACGCGCCGCCGGCCGGATCGGGATTGAGGTTGCAGCCGATGAACCCCAGCTCCTCGACGCAGCGGCGCAACTCCGCGACCGAGCCCGCCATGTCGGCCTTCGGGCTCTGCGGCAGCATGCACACGCCGACGAAGGTGTCGGGATACAGATCGACGCAGCGCGCGATCAGGTCGTTATTGGCGCGCGCCCAGGCGGTCGCCACGCCCTCGTCGCCCACATGCGGCGCCATCGCGGAGGCGCGCGGGGAGAAGATCGTCATGTCCGCGCCGCGTTCGCGGATCAGGCGGATCTGGTTCGCCTCCAGCGTTTCGCGGATCTCGTCGTCGGAAATGGCGGGATAGGCGGGCGGGGCCTCGCCCGCCTTGAAGGCCGCCTTCTGCGCCTCGCGCCAGTCGTTGTGCGCGGCCGGCGCGGTGGTGTAATGGCCGTGGCAGTCGATGACGAGCGTCATGCGGCGCGGTTCCCATGTGCAGGTCGGACGAAGGGGGCGAGGGTGTGCAGCTTGGCGGCGAGACCGTCCGGCGGGGCGATCGCCAGCGCGCCCAGCGCACGCTGCCGTTCGACGGTGCCGCGGCTCATCGTCGCGCCGATGCCGAGCGCCTCCAGCGTGGACACAACCTCGTCCATCTCGGCGGCGCGACGCAGGCCGTGGACCAGCATGCGATCAAGATTATAGTCGAAGCGCTCCGCCCAGCCGAGCGGCGGCGGGCTGGCGTCGAGCGAGGCGACCACCTCGTCCAGCACGCCCGCGGCGTCGGCGGCGAGCGCGCATTCGGCGCACAATGCCTCGATCCCCTTGACCATCACCGAGCGCAGCATCTTCACCGCTGAGGCCGCGCCGATGTCGCCCGCGATGACGCGCACGTCCGCGAAACCGATCTCCACGAGCAGCGCGGCGCCAGCGGCGGCATGCGGCCCGCTCAGCAGGATAGGGACGGCCGATCTTTTGGGATGGACGGGCGCCATCACCGCCGCGTCGACATAGCGCCCGCCCCGCGCCGTGATGACGCGCGCGGCAGAATGCTTGGTCTGCGGCGCGACCGAATTCATGTCGAACCAGAAGGCCCCCGGCGACAGACCGTCCGACGCCGTGGCGGCGGCGAGCGCCTGATCGGCGGTGACCAGACTCAGCACTGCCTCGGCCTCCGCCAGCGCCGCCGCCGGTGTCTCGCAGGCGGTGACCCCGTCCGCCGCGAAATCGCCGAGCTTGCGCGGGCGCAAATCGGCATCGTCAGTCTTGCGGTCGTATCCAGCCAGGCGCGCCGACAGGCCGGGCGCGAAGGCACGCGCCGCTTCGCCAAAACCAATCAAGGTAACGCGCCTCTCCATGCCATCGCTATCGCCGCAAGCGTGCCGGGTGCGCCAATCGGAAAAGACTAATCGATATCCGATTTCCGGAAGGATGCATCACCAAGCAGCTCGATGCAGCGTGACAGCAGCCGCGTCGGACGGGTGCCGGCTCGGGTCGTGATGCCGATCAGGCGGGTCATTTCTCGACGCGGCGCCCCGATCGTGGTCAGCACGCCCGTCGCCACCTCCATCGCGATCTGGTCGGGCGAAAGCAGCGTCAGGCAATCGCTGTCCGCCAGGATGCCGCGGATAGTCATCACCGATCCGCAGGCGATCGGCGCGCGCACCGCCATGCCGGCGAACAGCGCCTCCCAATGCGCGCGCAGCGGCGACTCGGCCGCGCCGATGATCCACGGGAAACCGGCGAGCTGGTCGGGCGTCGGATCGCCGACATGCGCGAGTGGATGACCGGCGCGCGCGACCACCACCAGTCGGTCCTCGAACAGCGGCGCCTGCGCGAGGCCGTGCGGCACTTCGGGCCGCAGCGCGCCGACCATGATGTCGATCACGCCGTCCCGAAGCGGCTCGACCAGTTCGCGCCACGATCCCTCCACCACCTCGATCGCCGCGCCGGGCGCTTCGCGTACCAGGGCGGCGATGGCGGTGGGGAGCAGGAGCGCCCGGCTGAGCGGCATCGCGCCGATGGCGAGCCGCCCGGAAAGGCTGGCGTCGGGGCGGGTCTCCGCGATCCCGGCGGCAAGCTCGCCCGCCGCAAGCCGGATCCCGCGGGCGAGCGCACGGCCCGCCCTGGTGAGCGCCACGCCGCGCCCGCGCCGCTCCACGAGCGGCAGTGCGCCGAGATGTTCGAGGTCGCGCACGGCGCGGTGCAGCGCCGGCTGCGACCAGCCCGTGGCGCGGCCCGCGTCGGCGAAGCTGCCGGCATCGGCGAGGGCGAGGAAGGCGCGCAACTGGGTCGCCGTCATCAGCGCTTCGGGGCGTGCGAAGCCGCGTGTGCCGCGAGCGAAGGCGCGGGCGCCGACGGCGAGATGGTCGAAGGCGGCATCGATTCGCTCGACGAAGGCGTGCCCCGAGGGGGTCGCGGTCATTCCGTCCGGCCGCCGGTCGAACAACGGCAGGCCAAGTTGCCGCTCGATCTTGGCAAGGCCCTGCGTCAGCGCCGGTTGCGACAGCGTCGCCGCGTCCGCCGCCGCACTCATGCTGCCCCGTCGCGCGATGAGGGGGATCGCGCGGAGGTGACGAAGGTTCAGATCGAAGGGCGACATGGTCATCGCGATTAGCAAAAACTTATCGGGTGTCGCCACTTCGATCTTGCCTGTCCGGTGCCGCCGCTGCCACGCCGCCGCGCAGCAGCAATGGGAGAGGACGGTATGGCCGGCCGGGTGGTGCAGCGGATCGAGCGCGCGGATGCGGACGTGGTGGATGGCCTGGGCGCCGCCGGCGTCGCCACCGTGCATGAGGCGCAGGGGCGTATCGGCCTGCTCGCCAGTCGCCTGCGACCGATCTATCCCGGCGCGCGCATCGCGGGCTCCGCCGTCACCATTGCCGCGCCGCCGGGCGACAATTGGATGCTCCACGTCGCGATCGAGCAATTGCAGCCCGGCGACATTCTGGTGCTGGCGCCGACCTCACCCTGCGAGGACGGTTATTTCGGCGACCTTCTGGCGACGTCGGCGATGGCGCGCGGGTGCCGGGGGCTGGTGATCGATGCCGGTGTCCGCGACGTGCGCGACCTTACGCAGATGGGCTTTCCGGTCTGGTCGAAGGCGGTGTTCGCGCAAGGCACGGTGAAAGCGACGCTCGGCGACGTCAATGTCCCGATCGTGTGCGCGGGCGCCGCGATCGATCCGGGCGACGTGATCGTCGCCGACGATGACGGCGTGTGCGTGGTCCGCCGCGCCGATGCGCGGCGCGTGCTGGAAGCGGCGCGGAAGCGCGAGGCGAACGAAGGCGACAAGCGCGAGCGGCTCGCCGCCGGCGTGCTCGGGCTCGACATCTACGACATGCGTGGCAAGCTTGAGGCGATGGGCCTGCGCTATGAATGACGGGGGCACGCGCTGCATGTGGATGCGCGGTGGCACCTCGAAGGGCGGCTATTTCCTCAAGGACGATCTGCCCGCCGACACCGCCGCGCGCGACGCGCTGCTGCTGCGGGTGATGGGCTCGCCCGACCCGCGCCAGATCGACGGCATGGGCGGCGCGGATCCGCTCACCTCGAAGGTCGCGGTGGTATCGCGCTCGGCAAGGGCAGGCGTCGACGTCGACTATCTGTTCCTGCAGGTGTTCGTCGATCAGGCGATCGTCACCGACGCCCAGAATTGCGGCAATATCCTCGCCGGGGTGGGGCCGTTCGCGATCGAGCGCGGCCTCGTCGCGACGACGGGCGATGCGACGCGCGTCACGATCTTCATGGAGAATACCGGGCAGGTCGCGGTCGCGACCGTTGCCACACCGGGCGGGCGTGTTTCCTATTCGGGGGATGCGCGGATCGACGGCGTACCGGGGACGGCTGCGGCAGTGCCGGTCGAATTCCGCGACACCGCCGGTTCCTCGTGTGGCGCGCTGCTGCCGACGGGCCATCCGGTGGATGTGATCGACGGCGTCGCCTGCACGCTGATCGACAACGGCATGCCCTGTGTCGTCATGCGTGCCGTGGATGTCGGCGCGACCGGTTACGAAAGCCGCGAAGCGCTGGACGACGCCGAAGCGGTGAAGGCAAGGATCGAGGCGATCCGGTTGCAGGCGGGACCGCTCATGAACCTGGGAGATGTGGCCGCGTCATCCGTTCCCAAGATGATGCTCGTGGCACCGCCGCGCCAGGGTGGCGCGGTGACGGTGCGCAGCTTCATTCCCAAGCGCGCGCACGCCTCGATCGGCGTGCTCGGCGCGGTCAGCGTGGCGACGGCGTGCCTCGTTCCGGGCTCGCCCGCCGCTGATGTGGCGAGCATTCCCGATGGACCCGCGAAGACGCTCTCGATCGAGCATCCCACCGGCGAGATGAGCTGCGTGCTGACGCTGGGCGAGGATGGCGCGGTGGAGACGGCCGCGCTGCTTCGTACCGCGCGCAAGCTGATGGATGGTCACGTATACGGATAGGGCGCATGATTCGGCGCCTGCCGGAGCCGTGCGCGCGGCGCCGTGGCGCCGGTCAGGAGACCAAGCGTGAGAGGAACGAGTCGTGAATGATGGGACAACCTCCGCGCCGAAGGCGGTGCGACACGAGGCGCTGAACACATGGGTGGACGAGATCGCCGCCCTGGCGAAGCCCGATGCGATCATATGGTGTGACGGTTCCCAGGAAGAGTGGGACCGCCTGACCGAGGAACTGGTCGCGGCGGGAACGCTGACCCGGCTCGATCCCGCCAAGCGCCCCAACAGCTTCTATGCGCGATCCGATCCGCAGGATGTCGCGCGGGTGGAAAGCCGGACCTTCATTTGTTCGATGGAGGAGAAGGACGCCGGACCGACCAACAACTGGCGCGATCCCGCCGAGATGCGGGCGACCCTGAACGACCTGTTCGACGGCTGCATGCGCGGGCGCACGATGTACGTCGTGCCGTTCTGCATGGGGCCGATCGGATCGGACAAGAGCATCATCGGCGTCGAGATCACCGACAGCGCCTATGTCGTCCTGTCGATGCGCATCATGACGCGGATGGGCGCGCCGGCGCTCGACATGCTGGGCAGCGACGGGTTCTTCGTCCGCTGCGTCCACTCGGTCGGGGCGCCGCTGGCACCGGGAGAGGCCGATGTGCCATGGCCTTGCAACGCGGAAAAGTGGATCGTCCATTATCCCGAGACGCGCGAGATCTGGTCGTTTGGTTCGGGCTATGGCGGCAACGCGCTGCTGGGGAAAAAATGCGTAGCGCTGCGCATCGCCAGCGTGATGGCGCGCGACGAGGGCTGGCTCGCCGAGCATATGCTGATCCTGAAGCTGACCGGGCCCAGCGGCGCCAGCCATTATGTCGCCGCCGCCTTCCCCAGCGCGTGCGGCAAGACCAATCTGGCGATGATCGGTTCGCCGATCGAGGGGTGGCGCGCCGAGACGATCGGGGACGACATCGCCTGGATGCGCTTCGATCACGAGGGGCAGTTGCGCGCGATCAATCCCGAGGCCGGATTCTTTGGCGTCGCGCCGGGGACGAGCCCGCTCACCAACCGCAACGCGATCGAAACGCTGCGCGCCAACGTGATCTTCACGAACACCGCGCTGACCGCCGATGGCGACGTCTGGTGGGAGGGCCTGACCCCGCAGCCGCCCGCCGGGCTGATCGACTGGACCGGGCAGCCCTATGATCCCGCCAGCGGCAAGCCCGCCGCGCATCCCAATGCGCGGTTCACGGTGGCGGCGGCACAATGCCCGTCGATGGCACCGGAATGGGCCGATCCCGCCGGCGTACCGATCGGCGCGATCCTGTTCGGCGGCCGCCGGGCGACCGCGGTGCCGCTCGTGACCGAGGCGTATAGCTGGAGCCATGGCGTGTATCTGGCCACCAACATGGCGTCGGAGGGCACGGCGGCGGCGGAGAACCAGGTGGGCGAGCTGCGGCGCGACCCGTTCGCGATGCTGCCGTTCCTCGGCTATGATATCGGTTCGTATCTGGAGCACTGGATCCGGCTGGGCGCGGCCGCGGAGAGCGACGCGCGCCGCCTGCCGCGCCTGTTCCTGGTAAACTGGTTCCGCAAGGATCGCGATGGCCGGTTCCTGTGGCCCGGCTTTGCCGACAATGTGCGCGTCCTGAAGTGGATCGTAGAACGGCTCGAGCAGCGCGCGGAGGCGAGCGATACCGCGATCGGCCGGGTGCCGGCACCCGACGCGCTGGACGTCTCGGGCATGGGCCCGGTCGCCGACGCGATCCTGACGGTGGACCCCGTCATCTGGCGGCGCGAGGCCGAGGCGAACGCCGCTGCGCTGGCGCGGCTCGGCTACGTACCGGAAGCCGTCCTTGCCGAGCAGGCCCATCTGGAGGAGCGGCTGGCCGAAGTGGCGGTGGTCTGACCGCGGTCATGAAGCTCGCGCGTGTCATATAGGCGAAGCGTCCCGCCGTGCCTCAGCGGCGGCGATCGCGCGGGCGCAGGGCCCCTGTGTCAGGCGGTGAGCGCCAGTTCGTCCTGCACCGCGTCGAACAGGATCGCGCTCGAGCGGAAGCGGACGCCGGCGGCGGCATAATCGATGTCAGCCGAGCCGCCGGTTTCCTTCGCCAGCACCCGCTGGATCAATTGCGTGCCGAAGCCGGTACGGTCGGGTGCCGCCACCGCCGGGCCGCCGCTTTCTTCCCACACCAGATCGAGGCGACGGTGCGAACCTTCGCGCGCGACCGTCCACCGCAGGTCGATCCGGCCGGCCTCCGCCGTCAGCGCCCCATATTTGGTTGCGTTCGTGGCCAGCTCGTGGATCGCGAGCGCATAGGCGACGACCAGCCGTGGCGGCAAATGCACTTCCGGGCCGTCGAGCCGGAAACGCTCCGCTTCCTCGATCCCGAACGGCGCCAGCGTGCGTGCGAGCAGGTCGCGCATCGACGCACCCTCGAATTGTTGCTGGATCAACAGGTCGTTGACCCGCGCCATCGCCTGGATACGTGCCTCCAGCGTATCGGCGGCGTCCTCCAGCGTGTCGGCACGGCGCAGGGTTTGCGCGACGACCGCCTGCAGCGAGGTCAGCGTGTTCTTGACGCGATGGCGCAGCTCATGCGCGAGCAGCGTGCGATGCTCTTCCGCGCGTCGCCGCTCGGTGACGTCCTGCGACGTGCCGACGATCGCGACCGGGCTGCCATCGGGCGCATGCTGGCTTTGGCCGCGGATCTGCACCCAGCGCTCCTCTCCGGCGGGGGTGGTCAGCCGGTATTCGATATCCAGCAGGCTGCGTTCGTTCACCGCGCGATCGATCGCTTCACGTTGGCGCTCGCGATCGTCGGGATGGATCGCGGTACGCAGATCCTCCAGCGTCATCTGATCGGCGGGGTCGCGGCCAAAGATCCGCTTGCACTCGTCCGACGCGGTCAGATGCTGCGTCGCCAGTTCGACCCGCCAGGAGCCGAGCCGCCCGGCCTCGAGCGCGAAGCGCAGCAATTCCTCGGAAGCGCGCAATTCCGCCATGCGCACCGCCACCTGCTCCTCAAGAGAGTCACGGTCATGCTGCAATTGCGTCAGTCGTTCGCGCTGCAACGTCACGTCGAACTGCGATGCGAAGAAATAGGTCAGTTGGCCATCGTCGTTGAACACCGGCGATACCAGCAGCCGGTTCCAGAAGGTCTCCCCATCCTTCTTGTAGTTGAGCAATTCCAGTTCGATCGTCTCCCTCGCCTTGATCGCGGCGCGCAGACGGGTGACTTCGTCACGATCGGTGGCTGGCCCTTGCAGGAAGCGGCAGTTCTGGCCGATGATATCGGCCCGCCGATAGCCGGTGAGCCGGGCGAAGGCGGCATTGGCGAAGACGATCGGATTGTCGGGTTGGCGCGGATCGGTGATCAGCATCGGCATACGGGTAGCGCGAACCGCCGAGGAGAAAGGATCGGGGCCGCTGCCCGAGCGTATCAGTTCGCGGACGATCCGCGCTTCTTCCTCGAAATCCGGCAATGCTCGTCAGTCCCCAGGCGGTAGGCGTTCGTGCTCTGGTCCGGCACATACCTTACATAAGTGATGGATAGTCGATTGACGAGGCTGTCTTTTCGACCATGCATGCACCATGTCCGGGTCTTCGGGCGGCGGCGTTGCGGTGCCGGGCAATCATGCTGGCAGCAGCGGGACGCGGCATCGCGCGCGTGACACGTGGGGCGGGGCGCGATAGGCAGCCGGCCGTGCTCGCCGCCCGCTCCCTTCTGACGCAACGCCGTCTCGCCGCGCTGTTCGTCGCGGCGGCGCTGCTGTTGAAGCTGATCGTTCCGGCGGGTTATATGATCGCGGTCGATCATGGCCGCGTCGCGATGATCGTCTGTCCGGGCATGATGCCGGCGGCTCCGGCCACACCCGCATCGATGGGTGGGGGCGATGCGATGCCGGGCATGTCGCCCATGGCCGCGATGCACCATGCGGACGATGCCGGCCATGAACACGCGCCGTCCCATGTCGGCGCCGAAATGCCCTGCGCCTTCGCGGGCCTGTCGGCGGCGGCGCTGGGGGCGATCGATCCGGTCCAGCTTGTCGCGCTGATCGTCTTCATCATGACGATCGGTCTGGTCGTCGGCGCGGCGGTGGTGCCGGTTGCGCGTCCTTATCTCAGGCCGCCGCTCCGCGGGCCACCCGCCATCCTCTGACCCGATCTGCCGCGCCGTCGCCGATGGCGCGATCCGAATACCGCCCTGCGCGCAACGGCGCGCGGGGACAGAGGGGTTTCAACATGTTCCGATATCTGTTGCTGGCGGGCGCGACGGCGCCCTGCCTGATACTGGCCGCACCCGCGCGCGCCCAAACGAGCGATCCCGCGGGCGATGGCAGCATCGTCGTCACCGCGGAGCGTGATCCGCTGCACCTTGATACCACATCCCAGGCGGCGAGCCGGCTGGGCCTGTCGGCGCGTGAATTGCCCGCCAGCGTCGAGGTGCTGACCCAGGACGATCTGCAACGGCGCGGGCTGCGCACCGCGCGCGAGATCTTCGATACCGTCGTCGGCGCGGTCTCCGGCAACGTGCCGGGCAATCCCGCGGTGGTCAGCCTGCGCGGCTTCTCGGGCAATACCGTCTCGATCCTGCAGGACGGCGTGCGCGTATCGACCTCGACGGTCGTTCAGCGCGACACCAACAGCTGGCATTTCGACCGCATCGAGGTGCTGAAGGGCCCCGCTTCGGTGCTGTATGGCGAGGGGGCGCTGGCCGGCGTCATCAACAAGGTGACCCGCCGGCCGGTATTGGGGGAGCGGCATCTCGATACGCTGCTGTCGATCGGCAGCTTCGATACGGTCTATGCCGCGGGCGGGGTCAATCTGCCGGTGGCGGAGACGATCGCGGTGCGCGCGGATGCGAGCTACCGCAGCAGCGACAGCCTGTATGACGTTGATCGTAACCGCACCACCACCGCCGGGCTGACCGGAAGCGTGCTGTGGAAGCCGGACGATCGATTCTCGCTGCTGGTGGCGGTCGATCATTTCGAGGATCGCTATGCGGCGACCTATCAGGGACTGCCGCTGATCCCGGCGGCCTATGCGCTGGACCCGAGCGGCGCGGTAACCTCCAGCACCGGGCTGGTGGCAGACCGCGCGCTGCGGCGGCAGAATTACAATCCCGAGGGCGGCTTTTCCGGTGCGGACGAAACCACCGTCCGTGCACGGATCGACTGGTTGTTGGGCACCGGCTGGACGGTGTCGCTCGACCTGATGCGCTACACCGCCGACCGCGCCTTCGTGCTCGCGGACACGCAGACGTTCGTCGCGCCCACGGCGGCATTTCCGAACGGCAGTTTCCGGCAGACCTTCCAGGATTTCCGTCACGATCACCAGTTCTGGAACGCGCGCGGCGCGATCGCCAACGACAGTTCGATCGCGGGACATCGCAACCGCGCCACGCTGGGCGTGGAGCATAACCACACCGACTTCGTCAGCCTGCGCCAGCAGGCGCCCGCGACGGTGCTGGCGGCGGTCGACGTGCGCCGTCCGGCGTTGCTGTCGTTGCCCGTCGGCACCGCAATCTTCACCAGCGGCAATGTGACGTTCGATTCACGGCTGACGCAGACGTCGGTATTCGCGGAGGATGCCTTCAACCTGTCGTCACGCTGGCTGCTGGTTGGCGGGATCCGTTGGGACCATATCGCGCTCGACCGGGCGACGATCCAGAACGTGACCGGCGCGGTTGACCGTAACGCGCCGACCTTCGACCCGGTCTCATGGCGCGCGGGCAGCACGTTCGACGTGACGCCGGGGCTGACGCTTTATGCGCAATATACCACCGCGGTATCTCCGGTATCGTCGATCCTGCTCGCCTCGATCACCAACAGCCGATACCGGCTGACGAGTGGCCGCGCCTATGAGGCCGGGTTCAAGGCGAGCGGCTGGGGCGGGCGGATCAGCGCGACGGGCGCCGCCTATCGCATCGAGCAACGCGACATCCTGACCCGCGATCCCACCAATCCCGCCAACACGGTGCAGGGTGGGCGGCAGTCGTCGCAGGGCGTGGAGCTGTCCGGCGTGGTGCGGCCGGTGCCGGCACTGCAATTGTCCGTCGGCGCATCCTACACGGATGCGCGCTACGACCAGCTGACCGAAACGATTGGTGGCAAGGCGTTCGACCGTGCCGGCAATCGGCCGATCAACGTGCCCGCGACGACGGTGAACGGCGCCTTGGCCTATACCATCGCTGGCAAGGTCGTGATTGGCGGATCCTGGCGCCATGCCGGCGCCTTCTACACCGACACCGCCAATACGATCCGCGTCGCGGGGCATGACGTGTTCGACGCCTCGCTGACGGTGCCGGTCGGCGCGCGTGCCGCGATCGCAATTCGCGGCAGGAACCTGACCGATGCGTTCTACGGCGAATATTCGGGCTATCCGTCGACCAACGTCTATATCGGCGCGCCGCGGTCGTTCGACGTCACGCTGACGTCGCGGTTCTGAGCGGTGTCGGGCGCAACCCTGCGGCGCGCCGTCCGCCGCGTCCATCTGTGGCTTGGCATGACGGTGGGCGGGCTGTTCGCGCTGATCGGGCTGACCGGCTCCGCGCTGGTCTTCTACACCGCGATCGATGCGGGGTTGCATCCGGTGGTCGAGTCCGGCGGGGGCGCCGCACCCGATGCGTGCTCGCCGGTCTGGGACCGCGTGATCGCCACCGCGCTCGCGCATGGTCATGATCCGGCCGGCAAGTGGAGCTTCGAACTGACCGGGGCGGGAGGGGCGATCCCGGCGCGCTATTATGCGATGGCGGGGCATCACGCCGATCGCATGATGGTGTGGTTTGCGCCCGACGGCGCCCGGATCGTCCGGGCGCAGCCATGGGGCGGCTATCTGATGAGCTGGGTGTACGAAGTGCACATGGCGTTGCTGATGGGCGATACCGGGGGGCAGATTGTGGGCTGGTCGGGGGTGGCGATGCTGGTGTTGCTCGCCACCGGGCTATGGGCTTGGTGGCCGCGCGGCAGCTGGCGCAAGGCGCTGGCGTTCAAGCGCCGCGCGGCGCCGATCCGCCGCTGGCGCGACCTGCATAAATGGAGCGGCCTTGGCAGTGCGGCGATCCTGATCGTCCTGACGGGGACCGGCGTGCTGCTGGCGTTGCCAGAAGTGGCGGGGGCGTTGCTGGCCCCCGCGCCGGTGACGGTGCCGCCGCCGGGGCGCAGCGGGCCTCGCGCGCCGATCCGCCTCATGCTGGCTGCCGCGTATCGCGCCTTGCCTGACGGCCGGCTGGTATTCTTCGACGTGCCTGTCTCGACTGCCGTGCCGGTGCGCGCGCGGTTCCAGGTGCCCGGTGACCCACATCGGCGCTTCCCCGGCAGCTATGTGTTTGTCGATCAGGTCGACGCGCGGGTGCTGTCGGTGCGCGATGTCCGCCGTGCCGGTGCGGGAGCGATGGTCAACGCCTGGGTGCGGCCGCTGCATGACGGGACGATCGCTGGCTTGCCGACGCGCGTGCTGGCGCTGCTGATCGGACTGGCGCCGTCGGTCCTGTTCGCCACCGGCGTGCTGCATTGGCGCCGGCGGGCGGCGCGCCCGGCATAGGTGACTTGCCCTGCGGTGATGATGCGCCTATAGCGCCGCGCACGTTCCGTCGTTGAACGCATTGGATAAGCGCCCATGTGGTGCACGCTGGCCGGCGAGGTTTCGCCCGCCGGCGCTTTTGCGTTTGGGGCCGGATGAGGAAGGAATGGCATGTTCGATAGCCTGAGCGATCGTCTTGGCGGAGTGTTCGATCGGTTGCGTGGCCGTGGCGCGCTGACCGAGGCCGACGTGCGTCAGGCGATGCGCGAGGTGCGCGTCGCGCTTCTGGAGGCCGATGTCGCACTGCCGGTCGCGCGCCAGTTCGTCGACGAGGTGACCGAGGAGGCGATCGGACAGAACGTGCTGCGCTCGGTCACGCCGGGGCAGCAGGTCGTCAAGATCGTCAATGACGCGCTGGTGCGCATGTTGGGCGGCGACGATCCGCAGGCGGCGGAGCTGAACCTGAACGTCGCGCCCCCCGCGATCGTGATGATGGTCGGCCTGCAAGGCTCGGGCAAGACGACCACCACCGCGAAGATCGCGAAGCGGCTGTCGTCGGCCTCGCTCACCAATCGCGATCGTAAAAAGGTGCTGATGGCGTCGCTCGACGTCAATCGTCCGGCGGCGCAGGAACAGCTTGCCACGCTCGGCACGCAGGTGGAGGTGGCGACGCTGCCGATCATCGCCGGGCAGCAGCCGGTCGAGATCGCGAAGCGCGCGCTGCAGGCGGCGAAGCTGCAGGGCTTCGACGTGCTGATGCTCGATACGGCGGGCCGCCTGCACGTCGATCAGGCGCTGATGGACGAGATGAAGGCGGTCGCGGATGTCGCGCAGCCGCAGGAAATCCTGCTGGTCGTCGACAGCCTGACGGGTCAGGACGCGGTCAACGTCGCGCAGAATTTCGCCGAACAGGTGCCGCTGACCGGCGTCGTGCTGACGCGGATGGACGGCGATGCGCGCGGCGGCGCGGCGCTGTCGATGCGTGCCGTCACCGGCAAGCCGATCAAGTTCGCTGGCGTGGGCGAGAAGCTGGACGCGCTGGAGGCGTTCCACGCCAGCCGCGTCGCCGGGCGCATCCTGGGCATGGGCGACGTCGTCAGCCTGGTGGAGCGCGCGGCGGAATCGATCCAGCAGGAAGATGCCGAACGGATGGCGAGCCGGCTCGCCAAGGGCCAGTTCGACATGAACGACCTGCGTAGCCAGCTGACGCAGATGCGCCGCATGGGTGGGCTGGGCGCGCTTGCCGGGATGCTGCCGGGGATGAAGAAGGCACAGGCCGCGATGGATGCGGTGCCGGGCAGCGACAAGACGCTGATCCATCTCGACGCGATCATCGGCTCGATGACGGTCAAGGAACGCGGCAAGCCCGAGCTGATCAACGCCAAGCGCAAGATCCGCATCGCCAAAGGGTCCGGCACGACGGTGCAGGAGGTCAACAAGCTGCTGAAGATGCATCAGGAGATGTCGACCGCGATGAAGAAGATCAAGAAGATGGGCGGCATCAAGGGCATGATGGCGATGCTCGGCAAGGGCGGCCTCGGCGGGCTCGGCAATGCCATCGGCGGCGCCGACATGGGTGACATGATGGGGAAGCTGGGCGGGCCGGGTGGCGGCCCGGGACTGCCCGGACTTCCCGGCAACCTTCCCGGCGGGCCGGGCGGGTTCAAGTTCAAGAAATAGCGATCGTCGCCCCTGCGGAGGCAGGGGCCCATGTCTCTCGCGGGTGAGGGGCGCCGATTGTTGCAGCACAGACAGGCCCCTGCCTCCGCAGGGGCGACGGATTAGAAGGCAAGGAAGAAGACCAATGGCACTCAGCATTCGCCTGTCGCGTGGCGGCTCGAAGAAGCGTCCTTATTACCGCATCGTCGTCGCCGATGCGCGCGCGCCGCGTGACGGCAAGTTCATCGAGAAGATCGGCAACTACAACCCGCTGCTTGCCAAGGACGATGACAAGCGCATCGTGCTCGACGCCGAGCGCGCGAAGCACTGGCTGGCCAATGGCGCGCAGCCGACCGATCGCGTCGCGCGGTTCCTCGATGCCGCCGGCGTGCGTGAGCGTGCGGCGCGCAGCAACCCGAACAAGGGCAAGCCGGGCGAGAAGGCGACCGAGCGCGCCGAAGAGCGTGCCGAGAAGCTGAAGGCGCAGCAGGAAGCCGAAGCGGAGGCGACCGCCGCCGCTGCCGAGCCGGCCGCCGAAAGCGAGCCGGCCGCCGAAGCCACCGCCGAGCAGTAATCGGCGCCGGGGCGGGGCGGGGCATCCCGACGCGCGATCATGCGTTCCGCAGCAGTGTGCCATGACATGCTGGAGGAACCCATGATGACGATGACGGATGCCACGTCCGGCCCGGATCCGCGCACCGCGCCCGACGATGACGAAGACGCCACAAACCACGGGGTCTCGAGCCCGGAGCCGGCCGAGGGCGCCAACGACGCCCCCGCTGGAGACACCGACTCCCCCGCGCCGTGATTCCGAAACCGCCGCCGGGACGATCGTCCTGGCGGCGGTGACCGGCGCGCACGGCGTGACGGGCGAGGTGCGTCTGAAGGTCTTCGCCGAGGATCTGGCGTCGCACCGCTCGTTCAACGGTGGCGCGCTGACGCTGACGAAGCTGCGTGACGGATCGATCGCACGGTTCGCCGAGGTGACCGATCGCACCGCGGCAGAGGCGTTGCGCGGGACGCAGTTGACGGTCCCGCGCGAAGCGCTCCCCCCGCTGGACGAGGGGGAATATTATCACGCCGATCTGCTCGGCCTGTCGGTGATATCCACCAGCGGCGCCCCGCTCGGGCGGGTGATCGCGGTGGAGAATTTTGGCGCTGGCGACGTCATCGATATCGAACGCCCCGACGGCAAGACCTTCATGGTGCCGATCCATGCGGTGCCCGAATGGGATCGCGACCGCCTGGTAGTGGATTCCGCGTTCGTAGAGTGAGGCGGGGGCTTGTCGCCCCGGCCGCTGGCGATCAGCTGTCGATCGAGTCGATCAGCCGTCCGCCTGCCATGAATACCGCCGCGGTGCAGGCGGCGAACAGCATCCAGCCCTGCCAGCCGGGGTAGTGGCGCAGATACACCAGCCCACGCTCCACCGCCCCCGCGCCGAGCGCATAGATGACGAGAAAGGCTTCGAACTTCGTCTTGATGATGAACAGGTCGGAGAGGCGTTTCCACATAACCGCAGACTAGCAAGATACGGGCCAGTGCCGGATTCACGTCGGTTGTGCGCAGCCAAGGTTGGTTAATTGTAAATTAACCCGACAGGCGGCCGCGTCATGCCAGTTCCTCCAGATCGAGCGCGCTCAGCAGCGCGCGACGCGCGGCGGTGATGTCCTCGATCAGCCGTGGATCGCCGATCGCGGCGGCGGGCAGCGATTCGGGCCAATGTTCGCTCACCACCGCCGCGATCCGATCGAGCGTCGCCGTATCCACCAGGAAACGCGGGTCGATCGTCGCTGGATCGGCCACCACGCGCAGCCGAAGGCAGGCGGGGCCGCCGCCGTTCGCCATCGATTCGCGCACATTCACCACCTCGACACGGCGGATCGGGCCATTGCCGGCAAGATGCGCCTGCAGCCAGCGCCATACGCGCGGATGATCGCGCGCCTCGCCCGGCACGATCAGCGTCGTCCCGCCATCCGCCGGCGTGACGAGTTGGGCATTGAACAGATAGGAGCCGATCGCGTCGTCGAGCGATACCTGCGCGGCGGGCACCTCGACGATCGCCACCTCGGGCAGGATCGCGCGCAGCGCTTCGTACACGCCGTTCGGGTTGGCGAACGCCTGTTCGTGCGCGAACAGCACCCCTTCATTGGCGACCGCGACCACATCGTTGTGAAATGCGCCAGCCGCGATCGCCGCCTCGCTTTGCTGAACGTAGAGGACGCGCGCCGCATCGAGGCGATGCGCGCGCGCGATCGCGCGCGATGCCTCGACATGCTGGCGCGCCGGGAAGCGTCCGCCAGCCTCGCCGTACACGAAGATCTCGATTCCCGCCGTGTCGTGCCGCGTCGCCAGCCGCATATGGTTCGCCGCGCCCTCGTCGCCGAATGGGGCGGGGATCGCGTCATGGACCGCAAAGGCCGGATGCGCGAAGGCAAGCCGTAGCTGCGCCAGCGTCGCGGGGGCTTCGTGGCTGCGATGCGGCATCGTCATCAGATTGGCGACGGTCAGGTGACAGCGCCCGTCGGCGCAATCGGGCGCGGGGGAGACGGTCGCCGCATTCGCCGCCCACATCGCGGAGGCGGACAGTGCCCGTGCCTTCATCACCGCATCGGCATCGGCGTAATTGGTATGGAGCCGGTCCAGCCATTCATGATCGGGCCGGGGGTGCGGCAGCAAAACCCCCTGCACCAGCCCCAGCGCGAGGTTCGCGCGCATCTTGGCGATGCCCTGCAGCGCGGCGGCACGGGGATGCGCGGTCGCGCCGGCATTGGCGGTGGCGGCCAGATTGCCGGGGCTCAGCCCGGCATAATTATGGCTGGGGCCGATGATCCCGTCGAAGTTGATCTCACGAAGGGTCGTCACAGGCGCGCGATCCAGCTGATCGTATCGCCCGCCGCGACCCCGAGCGCCGCCGCGCAGGCCGGGTCCAGCGTCACGCCATCAGCCGCCGGCGCGATCCGGCCATAGGCGCAGCGGAATGCGGCGAGGCGCCCGCTGGCGACCAGCGCTTCCTCCCCGTCGCCATCGGCGATCGCGACGATCGTGGCGTCGCGTGCGTCGCGGATCGTGCGCACCTGATCGGTGCGCGCGGTCATCGTCGGGCCACCGTCGAAGATGTCGATATAATGTTCGAACGCGAAGCCCTCATTCTCCAGCATCCGCATCGCGGCGCGACCTGACGGGTGCGGCATGCCGATCGCGGCGCGCGCATGTTCAGGCAGCATCGCGGTATATACCGGATGCTTGGGCATCAGATCGGCGATGAACTGATGCCCGTTGACGGCATTGAACGCATCCGCCTCCTGGAAATTCATTCCGAAGAAGCGCCCGGCGAGACCGTCCCAGAAGGGGGAACCACCCGCCTCGTCGATGACGCCGCGCAACTCGGCGAGCACGCGATCCGCGAAGCGCGTGCGATGCGCGCGCATGAACAGATAGCGGCTGCGCGCGAGCAACAGTCCCAGCCCCCCGGCGCGCTCCCCCGGATGCAGGAACAGCCCGCCGACCTCGCTCGCCCCCTCCAGATCGGTGGTCAGCGACAGCATTTCGGCGCGGAACGTGCGGTCCAGCTCGCGACTGTGCTGGGTCAATGTGCCGATACGATAGCTGTAGAAAGGATGTTTCTGCCCCACCTGCGTGATCAGCTGGCAGGTGCCGCGCACATCGCCGGTGGCGGTGTTTTCCAGCATCAGCACGAATTGTTCGTCCGATAACGACGCCTCATCGCGCTCGAACGCGGTATGACTCCGCTCCAGCTTGGCGGTCAGCGCGCGACGATCGGCGGGCAGATTGGTGAAGCCGCCCCCCGTCAGCTTCGCCATCTCATAGAGGTGGGCGAG